>TARA_R110002051_G_scaffold311674_2_pt1 | contig 175798 bp, 154 predicted proteins | sample TARA_R110002051 | Tara Oceans TARA_R110002051 (sample SAMEA4397023) | marine metagenome | biome: Polar Biome; feature: [MES] marine water layer (ENVO:01000295) within the mesopelagic zone...; material: water (ENVO:00002006), including particulate matter (ENVO:01000060) such...
TGACTACGTGATCCGCGTCAACAACCGCAAGGTGCTTGATGGCGTGATGGAAGCGATTGGGCTCGGCGGCCAGGAGAATGCCGCCAAACGCCTCACCGTGTTGCGCGCCATCGACAAGCTCGACAAGTTTGGAATTGAGGGCGTGAAGCTTTTGCTCGGCGAAGGCCGCTGGGATGGCGGCAAGGTTGACGAGGGCGATTTCACGCCCGGTGCCGGACTGGTTGATGGGCAGGTCGGAATTGTAGAAGCGTATCTGATCACACAGCAAGGCTCTGGTTGGGCGAGGCAGGAAGACGATCCTTATCATGTGCCAGGCGATGAGTTGGTTTCATCTCATAACTTCAGCACGTCGCCTCCGCAGCAGTTTTACTATTCCAACATGAATACGATTGTGGGTTTGGAAGCGACCGTAGGCAAGACAGAGTCTGGAAAGAAAGCACTCGAAGAACTGGAGGCAATGTTCAAGCTGACCGCGACTGCGGGGTATGGATCGAGGCGAGTTCGCTTCGATCCCTCCGTCGTCCGCGGCCTCGAATATTACACCGGTCCTGTCTACGAAGCCGAACTGCTGTTCGATGTCACCAACGAGAAGGGCCAAAAAGTCCAGTTCGGCTCCGTCGGCGGCGGCGGCCGGTACGATGGTCTGGTCTCGCGTTTCATGGGCCAGCCGGTGCCGGCCACCGGCTTCTCCATCGGCGTGTCGCGTCTGATGACGGCGCTGAAGAACCTCGGCAAGATTTCGGGCGAGGCAGCCACCGGCCCGATCCTCATCACCATCATGGATCGCGACCGCATCGGCGATTACGCCAAAATGGCGCAGGAACTGCGCACCGCGCTCAACCCGGTGGATGACAACAACCAGCCGCTCGGACCGACCATTCCGGTCGAGCTGTTCCAGGGCAATCCCAAGGATTTCCCCAAGCAGCTGCGCTATGCCGACCGTCGCGGTTCACCCATCGCGATCATTCAGGGCGGCAACGAGAAGGAGGCGGGCCAAGTCATCGTCAAGGACCTGATCGAGGGCAAGCGCATCGCCGAAACCATCACCGACAACGCCGAATGGCGCGAGGCCAAGGCCGGCGAACATCTGGTCGACGAGGGAGATCTGGTCATCACCGTCAAGCGGATCCTTGCCGAGCAGGCGTCCGACGCCGCACTCAACACTGCCAACGGGCAGGGCTGAGACACCTATGCCCCAGGCCGGACTTCCAGATTTCGCCGACGATCTCGCCCGCGCACTTGCCGCGCTGCAGGCGCCGCGTGTCGACACCCCGGTAATCCAGCCGGCCGAGCCGTTTCTCGACATGGCCGGCGAGGATCTGCGCCGCCGCATCTTCCTCACCGAATCCGAGACCGGGGAAAGCCTCTGCCTCAGGCCCGAATTCACCATTCCGGTCTGCCGCGCCCATATCGCCGAGGGTGTGGCCACACCGCGCCGCTACTCCTATCTGGGGCAGGTGTTCCGCCAGCGCCGCGACGGGGCGAACGAGTTTTTCCAGGCAGGTGTCGAGGATCTGGGCGAGACCGATGAGGCGCGCGCCGATGCCCGGGCTGTCTTCGATGCCCGCGCGCTTGTTTCGCATTATGCGTCGGGTCACGACCTCACGGTTACCCTTGGCGATCAGTCGGTGTTCGAAGCCGTTGTCGCGGGCCTCGGTCTGCCCGCGGGCTGGCAGAAACGGCTGATCCATGCCTTTGGCAATGAGCAGGCGCTTGCCGCCATGATCGCCCGATTGGCCAGTCCCGACACGTCGGCCGCTCCCGATGAGACCGTTGCAGGCTTCCTCGCCAAGGGGGACGCCGGCGGTCTGCAGGCCCACATCGAAAGTGTCATGGAGGCCACCGGCTATTCCACCCACGCCAGCCGCTCGCCCGCCGAAATCACCGCACGGCTGATGGACAAGCAGGCGCTCGCCTCGACCCGGTTGTCGCCGGCCTCGCTTGATGCGCTCAAGACTTTCCTCGCGCTTGATGTGCCCCTTGACCGCGCCGCGCAGGTGCTGTCTGACTTTGCCAAGGCTGCAGGGCTCGATATCCGCGCCGCGCAGCAGAGTTTCGAAGCCCGCCTCAACGCCCTGTCGGAGCGGGGCGAGGATCTGGCGCGCATGCACTGGCGTGCCGCGTTTGGCCGTCCGCTGGATTACTATACCGGGCTCGTGTTCGAGATCGCGGCGGGCGAAACGGGTCTGGTTCTCGCCGGCGGTGGCCGCTACGACCGGCTGATGACGCTGCTTGGCGCGCGCGAACCTATCCCTGCCGTGGGCTTTTCGCTCTGGCTTGACCGGATGGAAACCGTGAGGGCCCGATCATGACCATTACCCCAGGGGCACTGACAATCGCGCTGCCGTCCAAGGGCCGGATGAAGGATGACGCCATCGCGGTGTTTGAGCGCGCCGGACTGCCGGTGTCGGCGATCGGCAATGACCGCAGCTATCGCGGCCGCATCGAAGGCATCGACGGGGTCGAGGTCGCCTTCCTGTCGGCTTCCGAGATTGCCCGCGAACTTGGCGCCGGTGCCGTGGATTTCGGTGTTACCGGTGAGGATCTGGTGCGCGAAAGCCTGCCGCGCGCTGACGAGAAGGCCGAAATCATGGCCCGGCTCGGGTTTGGTCATGCCGATGTGGTGGTCGCTGTGCCCGACATCTGGAAGGATGTCGACAGCATGGCCGATCTCGGCGATGTGGCCGCGGATTTCCGTGCCCGTCATGGCCGCCGGCTGGCTATCGCCACCAAGTACTGGCGGCTGACGCAAAATTTCTTTTCCACCCGCCATGGCATCCAGCTTTACCGCATCGTGGAAAGCCTCGGCGCCACCGAAGGTGCGCCGGCTTCGGGTGCCGCCGATATCATTGTCGATATCACCTCCACCGGCTCGACCCTGACTGCCAATCATCTCAGAATCCTGTCGGACGGCGTGATCCTGAAGTCTGAAGCCTGTCTGGTGCGCGCCCGCAAGCCGTCGCATGATGGCGATCCCCGCATGGCGGCAATCATCAAGGCGGTCCGGTCCGTAACCTGATCCGGCCTCGAATCGGCGAAGCCTTGCGGTAGCGCATGAAAAAGGCCGCCCCTTCGTGGGGCGGCCATGTCGAAGGGAGGGCGGAATCCCTGTCGACTGCGTCGCCGCAGCATGTCAGATCGGGGGGCAACTGCGGCTCACAATCTCATCTACGCATCATGCTTGCGCGCGGATCACCGGCAAAGACCGGCAGGCCAACTTTATTTTCGTGCCGACGTTCGTCCCACTTGTGTTTTTGCTGCTTTGAGGCAGAGTTGAAGTCTCCGGGAAAGACCCGGCCTGCACGCGTCCTTCGCGTCCCTTCGGCCAGCCCCAGATCGCCGCAGGCAGACGAATGGCTCCGCCAACCAAAAAGCCGCTTCTCCACCGGTTCAGCCTCGTCCCTGGCACCGGGATGATTTTGGATTGTGGGGTACATCATGGAATTTGCCATCGCATCGGCAGTGTTTCTGTCGTCGCTGCTACTGCTTGCCGTACTGACGCGAATGGCCGCGATCAGACCGGATGCCGCGATTTTGCGCGGCGAGTTCGGACCGGCCTTGCTTAGCGTTGTTGTAACGGCCGGTCTCACTCTCGGGTTGTTGGGCATGTTTTTTGGCGGGGAGGCCTATTTCACCTCACCGGCCATAAAGTTGTTGTCGATCGCCGGAATCATAGCTGCGGCGATCTGGTTCGTGGCAAAGCAGGCGGCGCCCGCCGCGCGCACTCGGAACAGCCCGTTGCCTGTCAATCGCCAGCCTCTTGCCTGAACGCGAAAGCCCCCGGCGCATTCATGCACCGGGGGCTTCATTCGATTCAGCTGGATTTATTGTTCAGACGGTCCGGGCAAACGGCGTCGCACCGCGACGGGCGTCGATGGAATAGGCGCCGGCGCCGACAACGGCAAGCAGGATATAGGCGCCTGCCAGCGTGATGTTCTTCATCATCATGATCATGTTCAGTGTGTTGATCCAGCCGAGCGCACCTTCAGGCCAGCCGTCAATGGCAACAGTTCCCGAGTGAAAGACCAGGCCCGTGAACACGCAGAACGCAGCCAACGCCCAACCGGTGATCCTGGTCTGGAAACCGACAAGCACGAAAAGGCCGGCAATCAACTCGAATGCGCCGGCAAGGTATGCCAGCAGTGTCGCGGCTGGCAGGCCGGCGCCGGAGATCATGCCTGCTGTTGCAGCTGGATCTGTCAGCTTGCCGAAACCGGAAAGGATGAACATGAAGCTCAACAGAACGCGAGCAATGAGAAGCAGTAGGTTGGTGGACATGGGTGTCTCCTGTTTGAACATGACAGGACACCTATCTGCAATCATTAGGTCTGAATAGCTGAACAATGTTGAACATATCGTTCATTTAAACTTGACGCAACGGCGTCGCCGGCAGTGCGATGCCGCGTATCCGATTGAAGACGCAAATGCCGCTGAAAGACTTCGAAGCGATGCGTGTTCGGTAAGGTTCAAATGAAATCCAATGGAACCCGTATGCATCAGTGATTGTGCGACGGTTTGTTTCGATCCAGCTTGAATTTCGGAAATATGAAAATGCCGTTGATGGAACCGTCGCCGTCATCGGAGAAGTTGGAGGACTGGCCAGTGCACAGAACCGGAGAATGACTGCCGTCCTCGTGAATGATGGTGGTGGAAAAGCAAAATGACGAAGGGCTGGTCGCGGCCACTTCGTAAAGTTCCAGCACCTGATGCCGGCACGGTGCATCGTAGCATTGCACCAGATTGAGCAGCCCGAAATCTCCCTCATCGGGGAGCCCGTGGTGATGCCGGGCCGCCGGCCCGATGAAAAAGACACCGGTCGCGAGATTGGCGGTCCAGCTTTCTATTCGGCAATAATGCGATACAAGCTCCGGATCCGGCGTGACAAAGCCTTTCGGCGGCGCGCCAAACCCTTCTAAGTCGTTCGCTTTAGTAATCTTGAACAATATCCACCTCGGCAGAGCGTGATGAGTTCGATCATGTAAATATGCCCTGTGTGCCCGGATGCGCATCATGCGCGGCCCGGCTCGGCGAAATATGAGGTCCTGTCTGATCTGACCGGAATACGCCCGGCACGGAAATCTCCGTCAAACAGTATCCATCACCACGTCGGTGTCTTGCAATCACAGGGTTCTCAACGCAACAAAGAATCCACTTGCGCTTTCTGAGTAAGCCTACCCTTAATTTCAGTTAATGGTTAAACTATTGCTAATTCAAAAGCCAAGATTTCGCACAAGGCGTCTGGACGATTTGAGTTTATCCGGTTCAATACCAAGGTTCTAAAACAATAAAGGGCGGTCCGCAGACCGCCCTGAATTCATCCCCATCCGGCACTCCGGGCACAATCGGCCCGGAGTATTCCGGAGGATAGGCAAGTACGGTGGGGCATTGGTAACAAGGCTGACGCCTTATTACATCATGCCGCCCATGCCGCCCATTCCGCCCATGTCAGGCATGCCGCCGCCGCCGCCGGCGCCTTCCTTCTTAGGAAGTTCGGCGATCATGGCTTCGGTGGTGATCAGCAGGCCGGCAATCGAGGCCGCATCCTGAAGAGCAGTGCGGACAACCTTGACCGGGTCAACGATACCCATGCTGATCATGTCGCCATATTCACCGGTCTGGGCGTTGTAGCCGAAGGTGTCGCTCTTCTGGTCGAGGATCTTGCCCACAACGATCGAAGCTTCGTCACCAGCGTTCGTCGCGATCTGGCGGCAGGGAGACTGCAGCGCACGACGGACGATGTTGATGCCTGCTTCCTGGTCAGCATTCACACCCTTGACAGTGATGGCAACCGAAGCGCGCAGCAGCGCTGTGCCGCCGCCGGCAACGATGCCTTCCTGAACAGCAGCGCGGGTAGCGTTGAGCGCGTCGTCGACGCGGTCCTTGCGTTCCTTGACTTCCGTTTCAGTTGCACCGCCAACGCGGATGATGGCAACGCCACCAGCCAGCTTGGCCAGACGTTCCTGCAGCTTTTCCTTGTCGTAGTCGGAAGAAGTTTCTTCGATCTGAGCCTTGATCTGTGTGATCCGGCCTTCGATTTCCTTCTTCTTGCCAGCGCCATCAACGATGGTGGTGGTTTCCTTGGTGATCGACACCCTCTTGGCGCGGCCCAGCATTTCCAGCGTCACGTTTTCGAGCTTGATGCCGATATCTTCGGAAATCACCTGACCGCCGGTCAGGATCGCGATGTCTTCGAGCATTGCCTTGCGGCGATCGCCGAAACCAGGAGCCTTGACGGCTGCAATCTTCAGGCCGCCACGCAGCTTGTTGACCACGAGCGTAGCAAGGGCTTCGCCTTCAACGTCTTCCGAGATGATGAGCAGGGGCTTGGAAGTCTGCACAACAGCTTCGAGCACAGGCAGCATGGCCTGAAGGTTCGAAAGCTTCTTCTCATGAAGAAGAATGTAGACGTCTTCAAGCTCGGCAATCATCTTGTCGGGGTTGGTGACGAAGTAAGGCGACAGGTAACCGCGGTCGAACTGCATGCCTTCGACGACTTCGAGTTCGCTTTCAGCGGTCTTGGCTTCTTCGACGGTGATAACACCTTCGTTGCCGACCTTCTGCATGGCTTCGGCAATGTCCTTGCCGATCTGTGCTTCGCCGTTGGCCGAGATCGTGCCGACCTGTTCGACTTCTGCCGAGGTCTTGATCTTCTTGGCCTTCTTCTGAAGGTTGGAGATGACTTCTGTCACGGCCAGGTCGATGCCGCGCTTCAGGTCCATCGGGTTCATGCCGGCAGCAACAGCCTTGCCGCCTTCGCGGACAATCGACTGGGCCAGAACGGTGGCGGTGGTAGTGCCGTCGCCAGCCTCGTCATTGGTGCGAGAGGCAACCTCTTTCACCATCTGTGCGCCCATGTTTTCGAACTTGTCTTCCAGTTCGATTTCCTTGGCAACAGTAACGCCGTCCTTGGTGATGCGCGGAGCGCCGAAGGACTTGTCGATGATGACGTTACGGCCCTTCGGGCCCAGTGTCACCTTCACCGCATCGGCGAGGATGTCGACGCCGCGGAGCATTTTCTCGCGGGCGGTACGACCGAATTTTACTTCTTTAGCAGCCATTTAACTTAACTCCCGGGCCTGAGGCCCATCGTGTTGAGGCAGATTGGATTTGATCGGGTGTCTGTTCGGCTCAGCCGAGGACGCCCATGATGTCGCTTTCCTTCATGATCAGAAGGTCTTCGCCATCAAGCTTGATTTCAGTGCCGGACCATTTGCCGAACAGCACGCGGTCGCCAGCCTTGACGTCGAGCGGCACAAGCTTGCCGGCTTCGTCGCGGATGCCGGAACCGATGGCGATGATTTCGCCTTCCTGCGGCTTTTCCTTGGCGGTATCAGGAATGATGATCCCACCCTTTGTCTTTTCTTCGGACTCAACACGACGAACGACAACGCGGTCGTGGAGCGGACGGAACTTGGTTTTTGCCATTGTCTATATTCCTTGATCGAATGACAGAAGCAGCTGAGGCCCCTAATGGGCCCCACGGAGATGAAACTGGCACTCACCTCTGCAGAGTGCTAGCGAGGCGGAGATAAGGATACTGCCGGCGAGTGTCAAGAGATACGGGTGCATTCGCAGCCAAGTTGCAGCGTCCCGTTTGCAAAATAACGCCGGGGACTTGTATTCGGCGGCAAGCTGGGCGACATCGTTGTGCCGAAAGGAACTGCCCGCAATGCCACGCAAAATTACCGATCTTGATCAGCTCACCGATCGCGCCGATGTCGTGTTGTGCGATGTATGGGGTGTGATCCACAACGGCGTCAACCCGTTCCTTCTGTCTATTGAGGCTCTGAAGGCTGCACGCGAACGGGGGCAGACAGTCATCCTGATCACCAATTCGCCCAGATCCGCAAGCGGCGTGATCCGCCAGTTCGAGACGATTGGCGTCGATCCGGACTGCTGGGATGACATCGTGACCTCCGGAGACGTGACCCGGCAGCTGGTTCAACAAGCGCCCCGCGCCGTTTATTTTCTAGGGCCTGACCGGGATATGTCTCTTGTCGAGGGGCTGGATATCGATCTCGTCGGACCGGAGGCTGCCCAGGCCGTGCTTTGCACCGGCCTGCTCGAAGACGAGACCGAGGCCGCTGAAGACTATCGGGCATTGCTGGCCGGATTGCGCGCACGTGATCTGCCATTTATTTGTGCCAATCCCGACCGCGTTGTCGAGCGTGGCGACCGCCTGGTTCCTTGCGCCGGCGCGTTGGCCGATATCTATGCCGATCTTGGCGGGGAAACCCGCATCGCCGGCAAGCCCCACGCGCCGATCTACAAGGAAGTCATGGCGCGTGCGCAGGCCATAAGGGGCAGCGTCGATATGGAGCGCGTTCTGGCCATTGGCGATGGCGTGCAAACCGATATTCGCGGCGCGCTCGACAATGGCTTTCAGGCCATGTTCATTGCCCGCGGTATTCATGCCCGCGAATATGTCAACGGCCGTGTGACCGACGAGACCCGCTTGCAAACCTTCCTGGATGCCGCGGGTGTTGCCCCGGCCTACTGGATGGAATGGTTGGCCTGAGCGGCGCGAGGTGAGAAATTTCATGGTGCAACGCGTTCAAGATTTCGAGGAGTTTTCGGACGACCTGAAGGGCGGCGTTGTGGCGATCGGCAATTTCGACGGCGTCCATCGCGGCCATCAGGCGGTTCTGGCCCGCGCCACCGAAGCTGCGAAATCAGCTGGTGTTTCTGCCGTTGCCCTGACGTTCGAACCGCATCCGCGCACGGTATTCCGTCCCGATCAACCGGTCTTCCGGCTGACGCCCGCGCCGATGAAGGCCGCCATACTCGGGCGCCTCGGCTTTGATGCAGTGGTGGAACAATGTTTTGACAAGGCGTTTTCCGCCCGCAGTGCGGAAGATTTTGTCACCGGAATCCTGCGCGGCCAGCTTGGGGTTCGCCACGTTGTAACCGGATATGATTTTCATTTCGGCAAGGGGCGTGAAGGAAATCCTGCCTTTCTGATGGAGGCCGGTGAGCGGCATGGTTTCGACGTGACCCTCGTCGAGGAGTTTCAGGATGAAAACGCTGAAGTGGTATCTTCAAGCCGCATCCGCGAAGCGCTGGAACATGGCGATGTCGGCGAAGCGGCGGGTTTGTTGGGCTATCGTTATGCCGTGAGCGGAGACGTGCTGCATGGAAAGAAGCTCGGCCGCGGCCTCGGTTATCCGACCGCGAACATGGCTTTGCCGCCTGAAACGGCATTGATGCCGGGTATATACGCAGTCAGATTCCGCCGCCAGGACGGGACGATCCATGACGGCGTGGCCAGTTTCGGCCGTCGTCCCACGGTCGATGAAGACGGCGCCGCCTTGTTGCTTGAAACATTTCTGTTTGATTTTTCCGCCGATCTCTACGGCGAGAGCTGCACGGTTTCATTCGTCTCGCGGCTTCGCGGCGAGGAGAAATTCCACGGACTGGATGAACTGGTGGCGCAGATGAAGATCGACGAAGCCGAGGCCCGAGCCGTTCTCGGCCATATCTCGCCGCTGTCATCGCTGGACGCAGCGATGACGTTTGGAACCGTGGAATGATCGGTGCTGTCTCGCGCCGGGTCCTCATCACCGGCGGAAATGCCGGCCTCGGCCTGGCGCTCGCCAAAAAGCTCGCCCGCCATCACAAGCTTCTGCTCTCCGGGCGCAAGCCCGAAAGTGAAGTTGCGGGTATCCTGCCGCGGGATGCCGGATACATTTTGGCCGACCAGAGCAGTCCGCAGCAATCCGCCGAGGCACTGGTCCGCGGCGTGCACGATTTCGGCTGGGACAGTCTCGACAATGCTGTGCTCAATGCCGGTATCGGAATCGTGCCGGACGATGGTCTCGACAGCACCGAGGCGATCCGGCGGACCCTCGATGTCAATCTGCTGGCCGCCATGCTGCAGGCAAAGGCGCTTTTCCCGTTGCTCGAGAAGTCCAGGGGAACCCTGACATTCATCGGCTCGGTGGCGCATTCCGGTTCCACGACAATACCGGCCTATGCCGCCTCCAAGGCCGGACTGCACGGGCTTGCCCGGGCGCTGCGGTCGGAGTGGAAGGGAAAGGTCCCGGTGCAGGTGCTGCATCCGGGACCGGCGAAAACCGAGATGCACGACAAGGCGGGATATGATCCGGGTCGCATGCGCTCGCTGTTTCTTGAGGCGAACGATGTGGCGGCGATGATGGCTTCGGCCATTGCCTCGCGCCGCTCCCCGGTGACGCTGTCCTGGGCGCGGTATCTCGGTGGCGGGGCTTTCCTGGGGCGGCGGCTGTGAGCGGGCTGCAAAACCGCGCTCTCGTCACCGGCGGCAGTGTCGGGCTGGGGGCCGCGATTGTGCGCCGGCTGGTGGCCGGTGGTTTCGACGTGGTTCTGCTTGATCGGGATCGGCCCGGGCCTGATGCAGCGGTGACAGATTTCCTTCAATGCGATCTGGCGAGCCGCACCGGGCTTGACGGCGCCCTGTCAGGGCTGATTGCTGCGGGGCCTTACGATCTTGTGGTGCTCAATGCCGGGATCAATGCCACCGGACGGTTTGAGGACATATCCGTTCAAGCCCATATGGATGTGCTGCGCGTCAATACCGAGGCTCCGATGGTGATCTCCACCCGTCTGCTCGAAGCGGGTGCCCTAAATCCGGGCGGAGCCATGGTGTTTGTCTCGTCGTTGTCGCATTTCACCGGCTATCCTGGTGCAGCAAGCTATGCGGCCTCCAAGGATGCTCTGGCGATCTATGCCAAAAGCCTGCGCAAGGCGGCGAAATCCCGAAATGTGACGATCACCGTGGCCTTTCCCGGCCCGTTGCGCACCGACCACGCCGAACGCCATGCGCCCGAGGGTGCCGACGCCAGCAAACGCATGGACCCCGACCTCGCTGCCCGCCTGATCATGGCTGATGCGTTCGCCGCCAGGAAGACGTCTGTTCCGGGGACTGGCAACCGGTTTGCCGCGATTGCCGGCAGACTGTTTCCCAAGCCCATCACCGCGCTGATGCGGCGGTTGATTTATCAAAGATTGAAGCCTTAGCAGTCAGAGAAGTGGAAGGTGAGCGGATTGCCATGCGCAATCTCCTTTTCACGCGCCACAAAAACCATTATGAACCCGACCCATGACCACGGCTGTCCCGATCATAGGCTCGCCGCCGATACGAATTATGGTCCCGGTTTCCCGCTGAGCAGTGCTCGCAGGGGACCGGGCATCTTGGCGTGGACTCCGCGCCGACCTCCGAATTCTTCGATAAATGTCCACAAAGGGCCAGCGGCCCAGAAGATTGCGACACCATGACCGATACCAACGACAAGCTCGATTACTCCAAGACCCTCTATCTGCCGCAGACCGATTTTCCGATGCGTGGCGGTCTGCCGCAGAAGGAGCCGGAACTGGTGGCGCGCTGGCAGGAGATGCGGCTGTACGACAAGCTGCGCGAAACCTCCGCCGGACGCCCCAAATATGTGCTGCATGACGGCCCTCCCTACGCCAACGGCAACATCCATATCGGCCACGCGCTCAACAAGATCCTGAAAGACGTGATCACGCGATCGTTCCAGATGCGCGGTTTTGATTCCAATTACGTTCCGGGCTGGGATTGCCATGGCCTTCCGATCGAGTGGAAGATCGAGGAGGAAAACTACCGCTCCAAGGGCAAGGAAAAACCCAATCTCAAGGAACCTGCGGCGATGCTCGAGTTCCGCAAGGAATGCCGTGCCTATGCCGAGCACTGGGTTTCGGTGCAGTCGGACGAATTCAAGCGGCTGGGCATCGAGGGCGATTTCGACAAGCCCTACAAGACCATGGATTTCCATGCCGAAGCCCGCATCGCCGGCGAACTGCTGAAAATCGCCAAATCCGGCCAGCTCTATCGCGGCTCCAAGCCGATCATGTGGTCGGTGGTCGAGCGCACGGCTCTGGCCGAGGCCGAAGTCGAGTACCAGCCTTATGAGAGCGACACCATTTGGGTAAAGTTTCCTGTTGCAAAGGGTGCGGACGATCTTGCTGATGCCTTTGTCGTCATCTGGACCACAACACCCTGGACCATTCCAGGCAACCGCGCGATCTCGTTCTCGACCCGGATCGGCTACGGCCTCTACGAAGTCACCGCCGCCGAGAATGATTTCGGCCCGCAGCCCGGCGAGAAACTGATCTTTGCTGATGCGCTGGCTGAAGAATGTTTCGCCAAGGCCAAGCTCGAATTCAACCGCCTGTCCGACGTCAAGCCGAGCGATCTTGAAGGCATGGTCTGCGCCCACCCGTTGAAAGGTCTTGGCGGCGGTTACGATTTCGGCGTGCCGCTGATTCCCGGCGACCACGTCACCGATGATGCCGGTACCGGCTTTGTCCACACCGCTCCCGGCCATGGTCGCGAAGACTTTGAAGCCTGGATGGATGCGGCACGTGATATCGAAGCCCGCGGCATCTCGTCGGTGATCCCGTTTACCGTCGATGACGCCGGGTTCTACACCAAGGATGTCCCCGGTCTCGGGCCAGACCGCGAAGGCGGCGCTGCGCGCGTCATCGACGACAAGGGCAAGAAGGGCGACGCCAACCAGGCCGTGATCACCGCCTTGATCGAGGCCGGCAATCTGTTTGCCCGTGGCCGTCTCAAGCATGACTATCCGCATTCCTGGCGCTCCAAGAAGCCGATCATCTTCCGCAACACGCCCCAATGGTTTGTCTATATGGACAAGGATTTCGGCGACGGCACCACACTGCGCTCGCGTGCGCTCAAGGGCATCGAAGACACCCGCTTCGTCCCCGCCGCAGGCCAGAACCGGCTGCGCGGCATGATCGAAGACCGGCCAGACTGGGTGCTGTCGCGCCAGCGCGCCTGGGGCGTGCCGATCTGCGTCTTCGCCGATGTCGACGGCAATGTGCTCGACGATGAGGCGGTCAATGCCCGCATTCTCGCAGCCTTCGAAAAAGAGGGCGCCGACGCCTGGTTTGCACAAGGCGCTCGCGAACGCTTTCTCGGCGATCTGGCAAGCGATCCGAAATGGATCCAGGTCACCGACATTCTCGATGTCTGGTTTGATTCGGGCTGCACCCATGTCTTCACGCTGGAAGACCGCCCGGATCTCAAATGGCCGGCCGATGTCTATCTCGAAGGCTCCGACCAGCACCGCGGCTGGTTCCATTCCTCACTGCTTGAAAGCTGCGCCACGCGCGGCCGTGCACCCTATGACGCTGTCATCACCCATGGCTTCACCATGGCCGAGGACGGTCGCAAGATGTCGAAGTCACTCAACAATCAGGTGTTTCCGCAGGACATCATGAAGGAGTCCGGCGCCGATATCCTGCGCCTGTGGGTGATGAACACGGATTACTGGGAAGATCAGCGTCTCGGCAAGACCGTGATCAAGACCAATATCGATGCCTATCGCAAACTCAGAAACACCATCCGCTGGATGCTGGGTACACTGGCACATGATGCGGGCGACACAATCGCGCCCGCCGACATGCCCGAACTCGAACGGTTGATGCTGCACCGACTTGCCGAACTCGATACGCTGGTGCGCACCGGCTACGACAATTTCGATTTCAAGCGGATTTCTCGGGCGCTGACCGATTTTGCCAACATCGAGCTCTCGGCATTCTATTTCGACATCCGCAAGGACGCGCTCTATTGCGATGCGCCGTCGAGCCAGCGCCGCCGCGCGTCGCTGCAGGTGATCAGGACCATCTTCGATTGCCTGGTGACATGGCTTGCGCCAATGCTGCCGTTCACCATGGAGGAGGCCTGGCTTTCCAACAAGCCCGACGCCGAATCAGTGCACCTCGAACAGTTCCCCGAGGTGCCAGCTGGGTGGCGTGATGACGCGCTCGCAGCCAAGTGGAAGAAGATCCGCACCGTGCGGCGTGTGGTGACCGGTGCGCTGGAAATCGAGCGTCGTGAAAAACGCATTGGGTCTTCGCTGGAGGCTGCTCCTGTCGTCTACATCACCGATCCGGCGCTGGTTGAGGCGATCGGAGACAGTGATTTTGCGGAAATCTGCATCACTTCCGGCGTCCGTGTCGAGACCAGTGCTGGGCCTGACGATGCATTCCGTATCGACGATGTCAGCGCCGTTGCCGTTGTACCAATGCTTGCTGAAGGCCAGAAATGCGCTCGCTCCTGGCGGATCACCGACGATATCGGCTCTGATTCCGCATTCCCGGATGTTTCCGCCCGGGATGCGGCGGCCTTGCATGAGCTCAAGGCGCTCGGCCGCCTCTGATACAAACCCTGTCCGGCCCGGCTTTTCCGGCGCCGGGCAGGGGCAGCAATTGGTTCGAGAGCGAATTTTCCGGGATCAATTGCTCTCACGGCGGCAATCCGATAAAACCCTGCCTGAAAAAGGCCGGATTGTCCGGCGACAAGCAGCGTGAATTCTAAGTGACTGTCTGAGACGGGACCCAGTGCATGACAATGAAGACCGAGTATCGCGCCGGCGTGACCATGGGCGCACTCATTGCCGCAGGCCTGACATTGTCAGGCTGTCTTGGCCCGACCTATGGCACAGATAAGACATCGACCGAGCAATTGATGGACGATCTTGGCAACATCGCCTCGTTCGGCGGGTCCAACAAGGCGGCCGGCATTGAATACAAGCCACGCCCGGCAATCGTAAAACCTGTGGATACCGCGAACCTCCCGACCCCGCAGCAGAATGTGGTTGAAGGCAACCCTGCCTGGGTGGAATCGCCTGAGGAAACCCGCAAACGACTGATCGCCGACGCAGACGCCAATTCCGATGGCTCCACGTTCAAGTCGCCCTTGGCCAAGCGCGTTGCGTCATCGGGCGGTTCCTCCGAACCAACCGGTGGAGGTGCTGCTGACGGTCCGCCAACCCCGAGCCAGACCCTCAGCGCAGCGAAACAGCGCAAAGCTTATCAGGAGGGTCGAAAGATTCAGCAGGGCGCCTATTCCGATCGCCGCCGCTATCTGTCCGATCCGCCCTTGACCTATCGTAAACCAGCGGAGACCGCCCCGGTTGGCGAACTCGGAGAACCCGAAAAGGTCAAGGAGCGCCGCCGTCTCGCGGAGGCCAAGAAGGCAGGCACCGGGAAACGCAAGTGGTGGCCCTGGTAATAGCTTGAAGCTGCATTTAGCGGCGTTCCCGGAAAAAGTCCTTGAGCAGCCGCATGGCGTCATCGGATGCCATGCCGGGGTAGGTGTCGGGAGCATGGTGGCAGGTCGACTGGTTGAAAAACCGCACGCCGCTTGTCACCGCGCCGCCTTTTTCGTCTTCCGCGCCAAAATAGAGCCGACGCAGTCTGGCAAACGAGATCGCCGCCGCGCACATCGTGCAGGGTTCCAGCGTGACGTACAGATCGGCGTCGATCAGCCGTTCGCTCCCCATGATCCCGGCGGCTTGTCTGATGGCGAGAATTTCCGCATGGGCGGTCACATCGTTGAGTTCACGGGTCCGGTTTCCGGCGCGAGCCAGCACAACGTCCTGCCGGACGATGACGGCTCCCACCGGAACTTCGCCGCGTGCCGCCGCCGCCCGGGCTTCCTCAAGCGCAAGATCCATGTACCCCTTGCTGATCATGAAACGTCCGGACTCATGCAGACCACCGAATGAAACCTCTTAACCCGGCCCGTCCAACCTGATAGACAGCCATTTAACCGCACACCCCATCGGGCCTCAACAGGGCCGAAACAAGGCCTCTGCGCAAACCGAATGTATTCAGCGGCCATAGCGCGTCAAGAACAACGCGGTTTACGCTGTGAAGCCAGGCAGACAACAAATGACAGAACAAGACAAGCCCAAACGCGCCAAACCGCAATCCGGAAAGGACATACCGGAAACGGTCGAGACTGCCGTTGAGAGCGGACGGATCGCCAAGATACTGGCGCGCGTCGGTGTCGCATCGCGTCGTGATGTCGAGCGTATGGTTGCGGAGGGGCGGATCAAGGTCAACGGCAAGATCCTCGAAAGTCCGGCCATCGTGGTTTCCATGTCCGACCGGATTGAAGTCGATAACGAGGTGATAGGCGGGATCGAACGCACCAGGCTCTGGGTTTACAACAAGCCTGCAGGCCTCGTGACCACCAACAAGGATCCCGAAGGCCGTGAAACGGTCTTCGACAAATTGCCCAAGCACCTGCCACGCGTGCTGACGATCGGCCGTCTCGACATCAACACCGAAGGCCTCTTGCTGCTCACCAATGATGGCGGCCTGGCGCGGACACTGGAATTGCCCCAGACCGGCTGGCTCAGGCGCTACCGCGTCCGGGCGTATGGCGATATCGATCAGGCCCGGCTTGACGAATTGAAGGACGGTATCGCGGTAGAGGGCGTGCTCTATGGCGCGATCGAGGCAACGCTTGACCGCAAGCAGGGTCATAATGTCTGGATCACCATGGGCTTGCGTGAAGGCAAGAACCGCGAGATCAAGAATGTTCTCGGAGCGCTCGGCCTCGACGTCAATCGCCTGATCCGCATTTCCTTCGGACCATTCCAGCTGGGCGATATTCGCGAGGGCGAGGTTGTCGAGATCAAGAGCCGGACGCTGCGCGAACAGCTCGGCGAACGCATGATCGAGGAATCTGGCGCCAATTTCGATGCGCCGCTGAGCGAGCATGTCGCCAAACCAAAACCTGAAGTCAAGCCCAAACCCGCGGCCAGACCCGCCCAGCGTGAGTGGATCTCCAGTTCTGAAAAGACCGAGCGCGCACGGGCGCGGATGGACACCAAGCCTGGCCGGCCTTCGCGCGATGACAAACCGTTCGGCAAGGATCGCGACCGGGCTCCGGACCGCGAGCGCGGCGAGCGCAAGCCATTTGGCGCATCCCGGGGCGAGAAGCCTGGAACTGGTCGCAGCGAAGAGCCGGGTGGCAAGCCTGCCAAGCGGAGTTTCGTGCAGCGCAGCCGTGCCACCAATGTTTGGATGGCGCCGGGCGCGCGTCCGGTTAATGAAGCCAAGAAGGATGAAGCCGAGCGCGGCGGAGAACGTCCTGCGCGCAAGCCCGCCCGCGCCGATGAACGGGCCGACACCCGCCGCGGCAGCTTCCCCAAGGCACGCGCCAAACCGCGCCCGCCAAGAGAGGGTGAAGAGGTTCGCCCGACCCGGGACACCAGGAAGCCAGGCGGCAAGCCGGGCATGAAACCATCCGGCAAGCCCGGTGGCGCCAAGACATTTGACGGGCCATCCAAGGGGCCCGGCAAGCCATCATCAAGCGACAGGAACGGCAAGCCGGCTTCAGGCAAGGGACGCGGACCAGGTGCGGATCGTCGGCGGTGAATTTCGCGGCAGGAGCCTTGCCGCGCCAAAGACGCTAGCTATCCGGCCCACCACCGACCGGAGCCGCGAAAGCCTGTTCAACATCCTTTGCCACGGCTATTCCGAGGCGCTTGATGCGACACGCGCACTGGATCTGTTCGCCGGCACCGGGGCGCTGGGGCTCGAGGCGCTGTCGCGTGGCTGCCGGTCCGCCCTGTTTGTCGAGAGCGGCGTTGAAGGCCGGGGCATCATCCAGAAAAATATTGAGACCTTCGGATTGCAGGGAAGATCGCGGCTGTTTCGGCGCGATGCCACCAAGCTGGGCCCATCGGGGTCGATGGGACAATACGATCTGGTTTTCGCCGATCCGCCCTACGGCAAGGGACTGGGCGAGAAGGCGCTGGCCTCGGCGGCCACGGGCGGCTGGCTTGCGCCGGACGCTTTGATTGTCCTGGAAGAAGAGGCTGCAGCACAGCCTGATCCGGGTCCGGGGTTCAACCTGCTCGAAACCCGCGCATTTGGTGACACGGTCATGCGCATTTTTCGCTATGATACGACCGGCTCGTCGCGTGAGGGGACGAGTCATTCATGCGCCACGGAAAGCAGTCTGGACAATGGGTAAAGTCGAAACCACCGCTCCCGATCTCCCGGTCAGGTCATCCGCACCAAGCGTTGCGGTAGCCTTCGGCGGTGGTGGCGCGCGCGGTATTGCCCATATCCACATCATCGAGACACTGAACGCGATGGGCATTCGCCCCACCGTGATATCCGGCTCGTCGATCGGCGCGATCATGGGCGCGGCAATGGCCTCGGGGCTCTCCGGTAAGGATATCCGCGACCACACGCTTGCGACAATCGGAAACCGGTCAAACGCAATCGGCAGGATCTGGAAAGCAGCCCGCCCGCGCGGCGTCAAGGACGCCATGGAGAACGGGCTTCGGCTTGGCCAGTTCAATATCGAGCGTATCCTCGAGGCGTTTCTGCCAGACACCGTCGCCCGCAATTTCGAGGACCTGGAGATCCCGACAAAGATCATGGTCACCGATTATTATGGTCATTGCGAGGTGGTGTGCGAGAACGGGGACTTGCGGACCGCCATCGCCGCCTCCGCCGCCATCCCCGCCGTGTTCCGTCCGGTCAGGATAGGCGACCGGATCATGATTGACGGCGGCATTTTCAATCCCGTGCCATTTGACAAGTTGAGCGGGCTGGCCGACATCGTCATCGGCGTCGACGTTGTCGGTCTGCCCGCCGGAACGCCGGATCAGGCGCCGTCCACGGTCGACATGATGTTCGGCGCCAGTCAGCTGATGATGCAGTCGATCATCGAAATGAAGCGCCACGCCTATCCGCCGCACATTCTTCTCAGGCCGGAAGTGCATCAGTACCGGGTACTGGATTTTCTCAAGGCCAAGGAGATCCTCGCCGATTCCGGCGGCGTGGCAGAACTGCTCAAGCGTGACCTCGACGCTGCCTTCGCCTTTCACGGCATGTCTTAAAGAGTGGAAGCCTTGCCGCTGGTGAAGGCTGATTGCCCCGCCGGAGGGACGTGAACGGCGACCGGCGCATCGCCATGCCTGTCGCCGATCCTGGAAATCACCCGAAAGCTGACAATGACCGCGGCAAGACCGAACACCACGGCGCCAAGGCCGTAACCCGCCAGCGCGCCTGGCGCTCCGTACCAGAGCGCGCCGAGCCAGACGAAGGGGATGACGCCCAGGGTGGAGCGGCCCCAGTTGAACATGGTCGAATGCAGTGCGTAGCCCAGATTGTTGAATGCGGCATTGGCGACAAACAGCATGCCGTTGAAAATGAAGCTTCCCGCGACGAACAGGCAGAAGAACACAATCACCTCGCGTGCCGCGCCTGTGGCGCCGAAAAGATCGGCGATCTGGTTTCGGAACAGCGCCAGCAATGCCCATGCGACAAGTGTGTAGATCACAATGAACAGCAGACTGTCGCGCATCGTCGAGATCAGTCTGTCATAGCGCCTGGCGCCGTAATTCTGACCGAGAATTGGGCCGATCGCGCCCGAAAGTGCAAACAGGGCCCCGAATGCGACCGGGATCAGCCGCCCGACCACAGCCCATCCGGCAACCGCGGCGTCGCCATGCTGTGCCATGGTCGTGGTCACGAACGTGTTGCCCACGGGGGTGGCGATCTGCGTCATCAATGCGGGCAGGCCGATTGCCAGAAATGGCCGGAATTCCCGCGAGATCACAGCTTTGGACGGCAGGGCGACGAGGTTGTGCACCCGGATAAGCCCGTAAAGACCGATGCCGATCAGGGCGAACCGCGAGATCACGGTGGCAATCGCGGCGCCGTGAATGCCGAGATCGAAACCGAAAATGAATATCGGATCAAGCACGGCGGTCAGTGCGCCAGCGCCGAGGGTCACATACATTGCCCGCTTGGCGTCCCCGACTGAGCGCAGCAGCGCTGCCAGGCACATGCCGGTGCCCAGCACAGGCAACGACGGCAGCACGATTTGCATGAATTCCGTGGCCAGTTGCGCTGTTCGGCCCCTGGCGCCCATCAAACCCACCAGCTCCGCCAGGAACGGATAAATCAGGGCCACCGTGGTGATCATCAAGATCACCATGTAGGTGATCGATGCGCCGGCGATTTCACGTGCCTCCCCGCGATCGCCACGCCCCAGTGCGCGTGCGGTCAACGCCGTTGCCGCGATCGACAGTCCGATGGCGACCGAGGTGCTGAAAAACAGCAGGGTTCCGGCGTAGCCGATGGCCGCCGCAAGTTCCTGCTGTCCAAGCAGCGAGATATAAAACAGGTTCAGCGCATCGACGATGAACACCGCCACCAAGCCGATCGAGCCTGTTGCGGTCATGGCCACCACATGCCTCATGGTCGATCCGGTCACGAAGATCCCGGGCTGGCCGCGCGTTGGTGGGTGAGCCGCGGCACCGTCAGCCTGGGGCTCGCTGTGGCTCACGAGGCGAAGACCTGTCCCAGGTCAACAAACCCCTTGAATTCCAGTGCATTGCCGGACGGATCGCGAATGAACATCGTTGCCTGTTCGCCGGGTTGTCCTTCAAAGCGCAGCGACGGTTTCATGATCCAGTCAATGCCCTCGGCAGCCTCGAGCCGGGCGGCAAGCGCCTTCCAGTCCTCCATCCGCAGCACGGCACCGAAATGCGGGATCGGCACGGAGTGACCATCAACAACTCCCGGCGACGTGTCCGCACCTACGCCCGGGCGGACGTGACCCGACATCTGGTGTCCAAACAGGTCGAAGTCGATCCAGCTGTCGGTGAAACGCCCCAAGGGACAGCCAAGCACGTCACCGTAAAATTGGCGTGTCTCTTCGATGTCGCGAATGGGGAAAGCGAGGTGAAACGGTGTCATGGGATGTCTTTCTTCCAAACTGGGGGTCAACCGGGATCTGACAAGGAGATATCTGGTTTGAGCGGTTTGTCCAGCCGCTCGGATTCCCGCTTCGGCTTGATCAGGGGTTCAGGTGTGACCGGGCGGGTGAGCAGTTTTTCCCTGCCTGCCAGAAGGCCTTCCACGGCCTGCATTGCAAGCCGCTCCTCGTCACGGCGGCGAATGTCGTGGCTGATCTCCAGTGCCTGATCCTCGGTTGTGCCCAGCGCTTCAAGCGTCCTGCGGCCAAACAGCATACCGGATTCGAACGTTTCGCGGGTTTCATAGTCGACGCCACGGGCACGCAGCGACAGGGTGTGGGTCCGGTCATAGGCGCGGGCGAAGATGCGCGCGGTGGGAAACTCCGCCTGAATCAGGTCGACGATCTTGTCGGTGATTTCCAGCTTCTGGGTACAGACCGCGACAATCTTGGCGCGCTTGATGCCTGCGGCGACCAGCACGTCCTTGCGGGTGCCATCGCCGTAATAGATCCTGAAGCCGAATTTCGAGGCTGACCGGATGCGGTCGGCGGAGTGATCTATGATGGTCACGTCCGATCCGCCGGCGAGCAATATCTGCGACGCGATCTGGCCGAAACGTGAAAAGCCGATCATCAGCACATCGGAGCCCGCTCCGGCAAAATCCTCGTCCATCTGTTCATCATCCGTCTTTCGCATCAGCCGGTCGGCGACCACCGCTGTCAGCGGCGTCAGCGCCATCGAGATGGTGACGATTGCCACCAGCAGCGAGGCTGTCGCCGGGGTGAAGACGCCTGCAGCCGCCGCAGCGCTGAAAATGACAAAACCGAATTCGCCGCCCTGCGGCAGCAATCCTGCAATCTTGACGCTGTTGTTATGGTCGGAGCCGAACAGCCGGCAAGCGGTGTAAATCACACCTGCCTTGATGAACATCAGCAGCGGGACGGCGAGGGCGATGACCAGAATATTGTCAGCGATCACCGCGAGATCCAGCGACAGCCCCACCGCCATGAAGAACAGTCCCAGCAAAATGCCGCGGAACGGCTCGATATCGGCCTCCAGCTCATGCCGGTAGGACGATTCGGCCAGCATGACGCCGGCGATGAAAGCGCCCATGGCCATCGACAGTCCGGCGACCTGCATCAGCGTGCCCGAAGCCAGCACCACAAACAGCGCTGCGGCGATCATCGCCTCCTTGGCGCCGGTCCCGGCAATCAACTGGAACAAGGGATTGAGCAGATAGCGCCCGGCCACGAGAAGTGCTGCGATTGCGGCGATTGTGATGGCAATGTCATTGACAATGGACCCACCTCTTTCTGCCGTTGTCGGGGCGACGAGTGGCACCAGCGCCAGGATCGGCACGATTGCCAGATCCTGAAGCAACAGGATCGAAAACGACTGCTGCCCGTAACGCGTGTTGAGTTCGCCGCGTTCTTCGAGCAGCTGGATGCCGAAGGCTGTCGAGGATAGGGCCAGTCCAAAGCCGATCACGGTTGCCGCGGCCCATTGCTGACCGCCAAGCGCCACGGCTGCCGCGAAAATGACAAGCGCCGAGACCACGACCTGTATCAGTCCGAGGCCGAAAATGTCCCGGCGCATTTGCCAAAGCCGCGAGGGCTTGAGCTCCAGCCCTATGATGAACAGCAGCAACACCACACCGAGTTCGGCAAAATGCAGGATTTCCTCGCCATCGGTGATCACCCGAAGCAACGGACCGATGACAATGCCGGCGGCGAGATAGCCGAGAACTGTTCCAAGCCCTATTTTCTTGAACAAGGGGGCGGCAACGACTGCTCCCGCCAGCAGGATGAGGCCTTCTGTGTAAAAGCTGGCTTCGGCTGCAGCCATTCAAGACACTCCTAATTGGTTTCCGGGCCCGTGCGGACAATGATGGGCTTGATGCTTGACCGCCGGGACAATACATGAGAGCCAAGCGAAAGGCTAAAAAACATGAGCGAATCCAGACAATCCGAAGGCTTGCTGGCGACAGCAGAGCGACTTATCGGTCGTGCCCGCGCCGCTGGCGCGGATCAGGCCGATGCACTGGTGGTCCGCCGCCGGTCCCGGTCCGCATCCGTCCGCAACGGCCAGGTGGAAAATACCGAATCATCCGAATCGGACGATTTCAGCCTGAGGGTTTTCGTCGGCCAGAAAGTGGCGGTGGTCCAGGCAGGCCAGGGCGCTGATGAAGCAGCCCTTGCCGAGCGCGCGGTTGCCATGGCGCGTGTCTCCCCCGAAGATCCGCATGCTTGTCTTGCCGACGCCGGGATGCTGGCCAAGTCCTGGCCTGATCTCGACCTGTTTGATCCCACCGAGCCGTCGGCGGAAAACCTGATCGAAGCGGCAGTCACCGCCGAGGCTGCTGCCCTGGCGGTGCCCGGTGTTGCAAGTTCTGTCGGCGGTGGCGCCGGCGCGGGCCTTTTCGGTATGGTTCTGGCCACGTCTCACGGATTCTCGGGCGCCTTTGAGCGTTCCGGATTTTCGCGCTCGGTCAGCGTGATCGCCGGAGAGGGCGTCAAGATGGAACGCGACTACGATTTTGACAGTCGCGTGTTTTTCGCCGACCTCGATGACGCCGAGGCAATCGGCCGGAGCGCTGGAGCGCGCGCCGTTGCCCGGATCAATCCACGCAAGGTCAAGACCGGTTCGAATGTCACGGTGGTGTTCGACCCACGCGCCTCGCGCGGCCTGATCGGGCACCTCGTGTCTGCCATCAATGGTGCCGCCGTTGCCCGCAAGACCAGCTTCCTCAAGGACATGATGGGCAAGAAAGTTGCCATTGATGGGCTGACACTGGTTGACGATCCCTTCGTCCGCCGTGGTTCGGGTTCACGGCCCTTCGATGGCGAGGGCGTTTCGGTCGGGCCGCTGACCATGATCGAGGACGGGGTCCTGCAGCAATGGTATCTGACCACCGCCGTGGCGCGCGAACTTGGGCTGGAGAGCAATGGCCGGGCCAGCCGTGGCGGCGGCGTCTCGCCGTCTTCCACCAATGTCATTGTCAATCCCGGCAGGCTGACGCCCAAGGAATTAATTGCCTCGGTCGGCAACGGATTCTACGTCACCGAACTGATCGGACATGGGGTGAACCAGGTGACCGGCGAGTACAGCCGCGGCGCATCCGGCTTCTGGATCGAGAACGGTGAAATCACTTTCCCGGTTTCCGAAGTCACCATCGCTTCCAATCTGAAGGACATGTTCAATCGCATGGTTTTTGCAGATGACATCGATGCCAAATATGCGATTGCGGCTCCGACCATCGCCGTGGAAGGCATGACGCTTGCAGGCGACTGAAACCCATGCCGAAGACCTTGCATTGATGCTCGACGCGTCGCGCCGGGCCGCCGACATTGCCATGTCGCATTTCCGCAAGGATCCTGAAGTCTGGTACAAGAACGGGGGACGCTCGCCGGTCTCGGAAGCCGATATTGCCATTGATCGGCTGCTTCGCGAACTGCTGCTTGCAGCGCGGCCGGATTATGGCTGGTTGTCCGAGGAAGCCGTGGATACCCCGGATCGCCTCGCCCATGGCCGCGTCTTCATTGTCGATCCCATTGATGGCACTCGCGCCTATGTCTCGGGCCGGCCGGACTGGTGTGTGAGCATCGGCCTGGTGGAAAACGGAAAACCGGTGGCCGGGGTGCTGGCGGCGCCGGCGCGCGGCGAACGCTGGCATGCCAGTGCCGGTGGCGGCGCATTCCGCAACGAAGTTCGCCTCATCCAGGGTCATGGCGAAAACGCGGATGCACCGTTGCGGGTTGCTGTTCCCGACAGTGTGGCGAACGCGATGCGCGCGGGCGCCGAGGCCAGCCTGGAAAAATTACCCGGAGGCCCGTCGCTGGCGCTCAGGATCGCGGCTGTGGCCCAAGGCAGTCTCGACGGGGTCTTCGTCCGGCCCCGGTCCAGCGAATGGGACCTGGTCGCGGCCGACATGATGCTCCGGGAAACCGGCCATGTTCTGGTCGATCAGGCAGGCGTGCTGATGGTTTACAATGCCCCTGATCCCTCGCGCGGGCTGCTGCTGGCGGCGTCGCTTGAACAGGCATCCGGGTTACTGGCGCTGTTGCAGCCGTCAGACGGGCATTGACCTTTCTATGGAATTGCCGCAAACCCCGCTTTGATTGGCAGCACCGTTTATTCGTGGAGCGACACCATGGCCGATGGCGATAAGAAACAACTTCTACACCTCGTGTTTGGCGGCGAACTCAAGAGCCTGGAGTCTATGGACTTCAGGGACCTTGATGCGCTCGACATCGTGGGGATCTACCCCAATTATGCTTCGGCCCACGCGGCCTGGAAGTCCAAGGCGCAAATGACCGTCGACAATGCGCATATGCGCTATTTCATCGTTCATATGCACCGGATGCTTGATCCGCGCGACGACAGCAAATCCGTGTCCTAGGGACCGGGTGAAAGACAAAATGACCAATCCGGACGCCGAAACCGCGCCGAGGCTCAAGCAGCTTAGCGAGAAGATGAACCGGCGCCGTCTGGGCAAGAAGCTGTTGCAGTCCGAATGGGTCCAGCGCGGTGGATCGCTTTTGATCCACTGGATGCTGGGTGCGATCTGGCGAACCAACCGCGACAACGGAACGTCCAGCGATTGGGGAGCGATGCTCGACCATGAGTGGCCGGCGATATTTGCGCTGTGGCATGGCCAACATTTGCTGGTTCCCTATGGCGGACCGCGTAACCGGAAGTTCGTCACCTTGGTTTCGCGCAGCGTCGATGCAGAGATTAATGCCCGGGTGATCGAGCGGGCAGGCTATGAAGTGATTCGCGGATCCGGTGGTCGCGAACCCAAAATGGTGTCGGGAAAGGGCGGCGTCAGGGCGCTCATCGGCATGCGCGATGCTCTCAAGCGTGGCAAAAGTATTGTCATGATCGCCGACATTTCCAAGGGAGAAGTACGTCAGGCGGGCGAGGGGATCGTGACCTTGGCGCGGATCACGGGCCGACCGATCATTCCGGTGGCGCTGGCGACCAGCCGTCGCATCGTGCTTGAGAAAACCTGGGACAAGACCACCATCAATTTGCCGTTCGGCGTTCGCAGCGCCAGGCTCGCTCCCCCCATCTATGTCCCGCCCAAGGCGAACAAGGAAGAGATGGCGGCGGCGCGAGCAAAGGTGACCGCCGAACTCAACCGCGTCACCGAAGAAGCGCTGCGCGCAGTCGAGACACACACATGAGCCGCGGTTGGGCACGTTTGGCGCTTGTCGGTTACCGCTGGTTCGGCGCGGGCCTCTATCCCTTGCTCGGACCCTATCTCGCCATCCGCGCCGCCAAGGGCAAGGAAGAACGCTACCGCAGGAATGAGCGTTACGGCCGGTCCAAGATCGACCGGCCCGTTGGCCCACTCGTCTGGTTTCACGCCGCCAGCGTCGGAGAAACCACGGCGGTTGTCCCGCTGATCAGGGAAGTCCGGCGCCGCGGCATCTGGGTGGTGCTGACCACCGGCACAGTCACCTCCGCCGGCGTTGCGCGCGAACGGCTGGGTGACAACGTGATCCACCAATATGTGCCGCTTGACCTCAAACCGGCGGTTTCGCGGTTTCTCGATCACTGGAAGCCTGACCTGGCGATCATCGCCGAATCCGAAATCTGGCCGATGACCATTCTTGAACTGGGCGCCAGACGAACGCCGCAGGTCCTGGTCAATGGCCGCTTGTCTGACCGCTCCTTCGCACGCTGGAACAAACGCCCAAGCCTCGCCGACGCCCTGTTCGAAAACCTTTCGCACGTCATTGCCCAATCCGATCTCGACGCGGAGCGGTTTTTGGCGCTCGGAGCGCGGCCGGTCTCGGTTTCGGGCAATCTGAAGGTGGATACGTCCGCGCCACCGTGGGATGAAGAGGAACTCGCAAAGCTCCGGAACCAGATTGGCAACCGGTCGACCTGGGCGGCGATTTCGACATTCGAGGGCGAGGATGAGATTGCCGCCGCAGTCCATCGCGCGCTCAAGCCGCGTCACAAGCAACTGACAATTCTGGTTCCCCGGCATCCCGACCGCGCCGACGCCATCGAGACGATGCTGACGGGCAGGGGACTTGCCGTCGCGCGCCGGTCGCGCGGTGACAGGATTGATCTGTCGACTGATGTTTATCTCGGCGATACGATCGGCGAGATGGGACTGTATCTTAATCTGACTGAAATCGCGTTCGTCGGAAAATCGTTGAAGGGCGGCGGGGGACAAAATCCGCTGGAGCCGGCCATGCTCGGTTGCGCGGTCTTGTCGGGCAGCCAGGTTGAGAATTTCCGTGAAAGCTATGCGAAGCTACTCAAGAACGGTGGCGCGCGGTTTGTTCGTGACGGTGAGATGCTGGCCAAGGGGGTGCATTACCTTCTGTCAAATCCGCAGGCGCGTCAGGTTATGGCGGCGGGTGGCGAGAAGACTCTGGGCGATATGCGCGGCGCGCTTCAATCCACCATTCGCGCGCTTGAACCCTACATCAACCCATTAACCGTGAAAGCGCGCCTGTTGCCGCGCGAAAACGAGAACATGGAGAACCGGACGGGCGGTCAATGGTAAGCGAAGCCCCGCCCTTCTGGTGGCAGCCACGCGGTATCCAGTCTTCGCTGCTCTTTCCCGTCGCCTGGATCTATGGCCGCATTGCGCGGCGGGTCATGGATCACCGTGTGCGAAAATCGGTTCCAGTCCCGGTAATCTGTGTTGGCAACTTCACCGTCGGCGGATCCGGCAAGACCCCCACCGCACTCGCGCTTGCCCAAACAGCTATCGCTCGCGGTCTCAAGCCCGGGTTTCTGTCGCGCGGGTATGGCGGCGGCATTCGTCACGCCAAGGTCGTCGATCCGGCCAGGGACACTGCGCGTCTTGTTGGCGATGAACCGATGCTTCTGGCTGCCAAGGCGTTGACGGTGGTGTCGGCCAACCGGGTCGAGGGCGCCGAACTTCTGGTGCGCGAGGGTGTTGATCTGATCATCATGGATGACGGGTTCCAGAGTGCGCAGCTGGTTTTTGACCAGGGCTTGCTGGTTGTGGATGCGCGTCGCGGCATCGGCAATGGCTGTGTCTTGCCCGCTGGCCCGGTACGAGCGCCGGTGATCGACCAGGTCAGGCATGCCGATGGCTTGATTGTCGTGGGTGAGGGCAACGGCGCCGATCCGATGATCCGGATGGCTGCGCGGGCGGCCAAACCGATCCATATTGCCCGTTTGCAGCCGCTCAATGCCGCCCGGTTTCGGGATCGCAACTGCTTGGCATTTGCCGCCATTGGCGACCCGGACAAGTTTTTCGTAACGCTTGAAGATGCCCATGTCCGGTTGGCGCAACGCCGGGGCTTTGCCGATCACCACCATTTCACCAGTGACGAGATAGAGGATCTGATGGCACAATCCGAACTCTACGGGCTCGATTTGATCACCACGTCAAAGGATTATGTCCGTCTGCAGTCGGGCCATGGCCGGGCGCTGGACCTGGTGAAAAAAACGGCTGTTCTGGAGATAGAACTGGCTTTCGACAGTCCGCATGTTGCGGACGCAATCATCGATGCCGCCGCCGCAGCATTCAAGAGACGTCAAAGCAAAGTCTGAACCCTGGGGGATTACGGCTGGTCCGGCAAGATACCGGCCCGCTGATCCGCGGTCACTGACGCGTTGACGTCGACATAAGGTTCCTGCCGCGCAACGCTCCAGTATTTGAGCTCTTCGATCGGGATGAGTTCGCCGGTCACGGCGCAAACAACATGGCTGCCCGGCGTGAGGATCTGAAAATCTCCATCCAGATAGCGGATTTTCGCCGGTCGCGCGCCGGGGCCTTCAAAACGGTTCATGCTGAACTGCTCCCGTTTGCATCAGTTATTGTTCTATGCCGTGTCGCCGCACCAAATGCAAGATTTCGTCGGGATTGGGCATTGGCCGTCTGTGTTACCGCCGCGAGAACAGCTTCTCGATGTCGGCGAGTTTCAATTCGATATAGGTAGGACGTCCGTGATTGCATTGTCCGGAACCCGGTGTGCGCTCCATTTCGCGCAGCAATGCGTTCATTTCTTCCGGAATCATTCGTCGTCCGGATCTCACGGATCCGTGGCATGCCATGGTCGAGGCCACCGCTTCAAGCCGGTCGCGCAGACCGCCGGTGCTGTTCCATTCGGCGATTTCATCGGCGAGGTCCCGCACCAGTCCGGACACATCCGTTTCGCCCAGCATCGAAGGCGTTTCCCGTACCGCGATCGCGCCCGGTCCAAACCGCTCGAGCACCAGACCGAACTCCGCCAGCTCTGCAGCCCGTTCGGCCAGCCGGTCGCAATCATCTTCCGGCAGATCAATGATCTCAGGCAGCAACAGGATTTGCGAGGGCACCCGACCGGCGCGGAGCGCCGTTTTCAAGCGCTCGAACACCAGCCGTTCATGGGCTGCGTGCTGGTCCACGAGCACCAGTCCGTCTTGGGTCTGTGCAACAATGTAGTTCTCGTGAATTTGCGTCCGCGCCGCGCCGAGCGGATGCGCTTCAAGCGACGGGTCGCTGCTGGTCTCGCCCATTCGCGCCGAGGGCGCCACCGCGCCGGTCATCTCCGGCTGGCCCGGTTCGCAAAACCCTGGTGCTGAAGCTTCCAGCGGCCGGGAGGGTGAGCGATCAGCCTGCCAGCCGCCGTAACCGGCCCCCGGTACGCCCCCGAATCGACCCTGATGGGCAAAATCGGTTCTCCGGGTCTCGCCGGACGCCTCGGGAGATATGAAGGCCCGAGCCAGGCCAACGCTGGCCGATGGTGAAGCGCGATCACCGCCGGCAGTCAGCGCCTCGCGGATCGCACCGATGATGAGGCCCCTGATCAATCCAGGATCCCGGAACCGGACATCGGCTTTTGCAGGATGCACATTGACGTCCACCAAAGCCGGATCAAGCGTGATCCACAGCACCGCCACCGGATATCGCCCGCGCGGCAGGGTGTCGGAATAGGCGGCGCGAATGGCCGACAGGATCTGCTTGTCCTGCACCGGACGGCCGTTGACAAAAGCGTATTGCGACAGCGAGTTGGCCTTGTTCCATGTCGGCAGTCCGACATGGCCGGCAAGACCGACATCTTCCCGCGTTGCATCAAGCGAGATCGTGTTGACGGCAAATTCCTTGCCCAGCACCTGGGCGATGCGCGCCAGCCTGTCTTCGCCTGTCGCCGGCAGGTCGAGTGTGGAGCGATCGGGGCCGGAGAGCGTGAAACGCACCGAAGGAAATGCGATGGCGATGCGCCGCACCACCTCGGTGATCGCCGCTGTTTCGGCGCGGTCGGATTTGAGGAACTTCAACCGTGCCGGGGTGGCGAAGAACAGGTCCCGTACCTCAACCGTGGTGCCCTGATTGGCGGCCGCGGGTTTGAGCGGCGTCGGAACGCCGCCGGCCAGTGATACTTCGTTGGCGTGCGGGGTATTCACGGGACGCGACCTGAGCGTCAACCGAGCCACCGAGCCAATCGAGGGCAAGGCTTCGCCACGAAAACCCAGCGTCCGGATGTCATCAAGCCGCTGATCGAGCTTGGATGTGCAATGGCGGCGTACCGCGAGCGCCAGATCATCGGCGTCCATGCCGGACCCGTCGTCAATCACGCGGACAAGCGCCTTGCCGCCGGCTGCAGTGGCGATTTCGATCCGGCGCGCCCCTGCGTCGATGGCATTTTCGACCAGTTCTTTCACAACGCTTGCCGGACGCTCGATGACTTCACCGGCGGCGATCTGGTTGATCAGGGTTTCGTGCAGTTGATGGATGCGCATGGCCCCATGTTGGGGGATTCGGCTCCGAGCGCAATGATTTGCTGTGCTTTGAAGTGGATAAATGTGGTTCGGCAATCGTGCGTCGGGTATCGCGAATCCCGATCAGTCCACATGGAGTTTCCGGCTGATGACTGATTTGTCGTGGTTAATCGAGGCTTAACACTCCCGTGTGATAGTCCCATCATCGCTTTCTGACGGCTTATCCGGAAGCATCGTGATCGGAGGTCGTACGGGATTGGGAACCAGTTTGCAGGAAGGTGTGCGGGCGCCAGGTCAGTTTCCCGGCTGCACGTGCCAAAACCGGATTGAAGTGAAATGGTATTGAGCGAGACCGAGATACAAAAGCGCGGATGGGATGCAAAGACCATCGAGGATCTGGCTTCGACGCTTGATATCGCCATCTTGGTCTATGATCGAAACGACACCTTGATTGCCGGCAGCACCCAGTTCCTGAAGTTCTTCGACATTTCTCCGGAACTGCTCGTTCCGGGCGCTCGGTTGCGGGATCTCTTTAACGCGACCTATGATGCAGGCGGCAAGGTGCTGGGCTCGCTGAACGGAAAAGTGCGGGTCGTATCGCGCGAAGACTGGATCGCTGAACGGATCGCCATTCATTGGCGCGAACGTTATGAGAGCGTCGAGAAACTCGCCGATGGACGATGGATGAGGCTCTGCAAACGCAGAATGCCGGACGGCATCCTGATTACCACAGGGCAGGACGTTTCCGAGCAAAAACGCCGCGACGACGAACTGTCGAGGATCACGCATCAGGCTGAACTCTCGCAACATGTCCTCGATAATCTGGTCAACCCGGTAATGGTCAAGGATTCCCAACTTCGTTACGTTATTGTCAACGATGCTTTCTGCAAGATTCCCGGGTTGAAACCCAAGCAGGTGATCGGGCGCACCGCCAAGGAGCTCGTTGCCCCCGATCTTGCCGCCCGTTTCGAGGAAGTTGAGGGACGGGTGCTTGAAACCGGGGAACCCTTTGACGCAGCAGAGGATATTTATCGGGCTGACGGTTCCGTCATGCATGTCATAACCCGGGCTCGCCGGTCCGGGAGGCCGGGACAGTACTATGTGACAGTCTCGTTTGATGATGTCACCGCATTTGTCCAGAACGGAAAATTCGATCCGGATATCATATCCAGATATGACGCCGATCTGATCGCAAACGGTCTTTCGGATGCAACACAGGATGGCTCTGCTTCGCCCACCGCTCCGCCCGAACGCATTCTGATCCTTGATCAGGATCGTGAACGCTCGGCGATCCGTGTCGCAGACTTGAAAAAGGCCGGATCGGATGCCCTCGCCATTGCTGGAGCGGACGAAGCTGTGATGTTTCTCGACGCGGTCAAATCCTTCAACCTCAAGGTCAGCACCATTGAAGTGACCGCCGAATTGGCCAGGGAACTCTCAAGCATGGCGCTGCCTGCTCATCACGGTGTGCTCAAGCAAGCTGTCGCAGACAGGCTGGCAAAGGAGCCGCCGCCGGCTCGTACTGTGCCGGTTGCTGCATCTGCGTCATCCAGAATGGCGGCCGGCCCCGCAGCCGGGATTAGCATGCCGGACAAACAGTCACCATCACCAAATCCATTGCCGGAAATTGCCAACGAGCCCGATCAGGCGGACTCCGCCTGTCTACCGCGGGATCGCATCCGGGTGCTTGTGGCTGAGGACAATGACGTCAACCAGATTGTCTTTGAACAGATCCTCGAGGGGATCGGTGTGGACTTCCGCATTGTATCCAATGGCCAGGAAGCTGTTGCAGCCTGGCGGGCCGCTGTGCCCGATCTTGTCCTGATGGATGTCTCCATGCCTGTGATGAACGGATTGCAGGCCTCGCAGGCCATTCGCGATGCCGAACTGGCGGGCTCAGCGGACTGCGGGCATGTTCCCATTATTGCGGTCACGGCCCATGCCATGAGTGGTGACAGAGAGCGGTGTTACGCAGCCGGAATGGATGATTATCTGTCAAAGCCGGTCAGCCCGGAGAAGCTTGAATCCATAATCAGGAAATGGATTGACCGTCCTGGAAGGTTGCTGGCGACCGGATGACGCCTGCTTTAGTTGAAATCAATCAATGGTTTCTCACGGGTCCCGTTATAGGACAATCTTAAGATATATGTCGCATGTTTGACGCTATTCTCATATCTGCGGAACAACTTGATTTTCATGACCCCGGAAGACGAAAACATGGACGAGTTGTCCCCCAATCCCAAAGCGGTGGCTTATACCGATCCTTTAACAGGGCTGGGCAACCGTCGCAGGCTGATGGACAAGATCAGAAAGCTCGCTTCCGAGCGCGCGGATGATCCAGCGCCCTTCACCATCGGAATTGCCAATATCGATGGTTTCAAGCCGATCAACGATCTCTTCGGCCACGCGGCCGGCGACGAGATCCTGTGCCAGGTGGCGCACAGGCTGCGCGCCTGTCTGCCTGATGGCGGGTTTGTTGCCCGCATCGAGAGTGATGAATTCGCTTTCATTCTGCCATTGGTTTTCGAGAAAAAGGGCGCCGAAAAAATCGGTCGCATGTTCAAGGACGTTCTGTCTGCCCCCTATGATCTCGGTGACCGCAATGTGCGCCTGTCGGCGTCTTTCGGTTTTGCCGTTTATCCCTTTGCCGGCGAGCAGTTCGCGGAACTGCTGAAAAGCGCCGATACGGCACTGTACCGCTCCAAGCGCCGTGGCCGTGGCCAGATCACCGTCTATTCCGAGGAAATTGCCGAGGAAATGCGGCGCGGAACCCAGATCGAGCAAGCCCTCCGCCGCGCCATCATCGCCGATGAGGTTGCTTGCCACTTCCAGCCGATCGTCAACATCGCCGATGGCTCCATCCAGGGTTTTGAAGCACTTGCGCGATGGACCGACCGGGAGATGGGTTTCATTTCGCCAAGCCTGTTCATTCCGCTCGCCGAAGAACGCGGTTTCATCGATTCCCTGACCGAGACCTTGCTCAAGAAAGCTGCTGAAACCGCCAAACACTGGCCCTCGGATCTTTTCTTGTCTTTCAATCTCTCATCAGCGCAATTGATCGACCCCGCAACAGCATTCAATGTCCTGGCCGTTGTCAACCGAGTCGGGCTCGATCCGCGCCGTCTTGAGTTGGAAATCACCGAGACGGCGATGATGAGCGATCCCGAGATCGCGGCCAAAGTGGTCAACGAACTTCACAGTGTCGGGATAAGGGTTTCACTGGACGATTTCGGTACCGGGCAGTCCAGTTTGGGACGGTTGCGCGAGTTTGCCTTCAACAAGGTCAAGATCGACCGCAGTTTTATCAGCGAAATCACAATCGACAAATCAGCCGAACACATTGTGCGCGCTATCCTGACCATGTGCGAGGGCCTGAACCTCAAGGTGATTGCCGAAGGCATCGAAACCGAAGAGCAGGCCGAAAAGCTCAGACAACTGGGATGCAAATCCGGACAGGGGTGGCTCTACGGCAAGGCTGTTGACGCGTCCGCGTCCTTCAGTCTGATTGAAGCCCAGGAGTTGGCGGGCGCACGCCCCGCCAAGGTCTTCACCTTCAACCGCTGAACTCGCGGCCTTCCTTGGTCAGCCAGTTCAGAACCTTCTCGGTTTTCGGCGTCAGCGGTCGCGTTTTCGGCCACAGGACATGAAAGGCCGCGCCGGTTTCGAGCCGATGGCCGGTGACCTTGCACAGCAATCCCGTATTGATCAGCCGTCCGGTCAGATGCCGCCAGCTCAGCGCGACGCCTTGTCCTTCCATCACCGCCTGAATGACCAGCACATAATCGTTGATCGCCAGTCCACGGCTGGCCGGCACTTTGTTGACGCCGGCGCTCAAGAACCATTGTTGCCAGTCGCACGCTCTGCGGAACGGCTCCTCCAGATGAATAAGCCTGTGCTGTGTGAGATGGTCGACACTTTCCGGCATGCCGTGCTTTTCGATATAGGCGGCGCTCGCCACTGCTTCGATCACCTCATGCGCAATCAGCGCGCTGTCATAGTCGGGCCAGTCTTCCCTCCGGCCCCCGCGTACACCGAGTTCGATGGACTCATTGCGAATGTCGAGATCCCGGTCGGCGGTCTGGATTCGCAAATCGATGTCGGGCAACTCGTCGCGAAACCGATGCAGCCGCGGCAGCATCCAGAGCGACGCGAAGGCTGTGGAAGCCGCAAGCGTTACAGTGTTTGCGCGGCCGCGAGCCTGGATATCCTCGGCTGATTTGCGGATATGGCTCAAGCCGAGCGTCACATCGGCGTGGAACCTCCGACCGGCTTCAGTCAACGAGACGGCCCGGTGGGCACGATGAAAGAGCGGTATGCCGAGTTGGCGTTCGAGCGAGCGGATGGCGTAACTGACCGCAGCCTGCGTCATCCCCAGTTCCTGCGCGGCTCGGGTGAAACTCAATTGCCGTCCGGCGGCCTCGAAAACGATAAGATTGCCTGCCGACGGCAACAGGTGGCGAAGGTTATCCATAAGCTCACCTTATTCTAAGCCATGAAATTTTCCAGCGTTACAGACTCTTTTCCAACTCCTAGACTGCCTGTTTGGAGGATGTGTCATGGATGCTGCGGAAATTGTCGATCCAAAGGCCGCACTTGTGCGCAAGCGGGAACGATCCGGTGGCCGCGATGGCCGAAGATCGGGGCAGGGGGCAGCACCCCCGCATCTCTGTGCGCCCTACATTGTCCGCAATATTCCGACCTATGACATTCTGGGCGAGGAGAATCTGCTCAGGATCGAGGCGGTCGCGGACCGGATCCTGGCAGAAGTCGGCATCGAGTTCCGGGATGATCCCGTCGCGCTTGCGCACTGGAAGGCCGCCGGCGCCCATGTTGATGGCCTTCTGGTAAAGTTCGACCCGGGCATGCTGCGCGAGATCCTCAAATCAGCACCGGCAAGCTTCACCCAACACGCGCGCAATCCAGCAAACAATGTCGAGATCGGTGGCAAAAGCGTTGTGTTCGCGCCGGCTTACGGATCGCCGTTCGTGATGGATCTCGACAAGGGGCGCCGTTACGGCACCATCGAAGACTTCCGAAATTTCATCAAGCTGGCGCAATCGAGCCCGTGGCTGCATCATTCGGGCGGCACGATCTGCGAACCCGTCGATGTACCGGTCAACAAACGCCATCTCGACATGGTCTATTCACACCTCAAATATTCCGACCGGTGTTTCATGGGTTCGGTGACGGCGGAAAACCGCGCCGAGGACTCCATCGAAATGGCGCGGATCGTGTTCGGTCGCGACTTTGTAGATCGGAATTGTGTGATCCTCGGTAATGTCAACGTCAACTCGCCCCTGGTCTGGGACGGGACCATGACCAACGCACTGCGCGCCTATGCCCGCGCCAACCAGGCGGCGATTATCGTGCCGTTCATCCTGGGCGGCGCCATGGGCCCGGTCACCAATGCCGGCGCGATCGCGCAATCGCTGGCCGAGACCATGGCCGGCTGTGCGCTCACCCAACTCGAGCGCAAAGGCGCGCCGGTGATTTTCGGTAATTTCCTTTCGTCGATGTCTCTGCGCTCGGGATCTCCGACCTTTGGCACGCCGGAGCCCGCCATCGGCTCGATGGTGATCGGACAACTGGCGCGCCGGCTGGGTTTGCCGCTCAGATGCGCCGGCAATTTCTCCAATTCCAAACTGCCTGACGCGCAGGCAATGAACGAAGGCACCATGTCGATGCTCTCGGCGGTGCATTGCGGGGCCAACTTCATTCTCCATTCAGCCGGTTTCCTCGACGGGCTGTTGTCGATGTCCTACGAGAAATTCATCATGGATGCCGATTTCTGCGGTGCGTTGCATTCCTATCTCGCCGGTGTCGTGGTGGATGACAACTCGCTTGCTTTTGACGCCTTCCGGGAAGTTGGTGTCGGCAAGCATTTTCTCGGCTGCGCCCACACCATGGAGAATTATCAGACTGCGTTCTGGGACTCCCAGATTGCCGACAACGAGCCTTTCGAGAAATGGGACACGGCCGGGCGCACGGATGCCGCCACGCGGGCCAATGCGCGCTGGAAGCAGATGCTCGCAGATTACAAGACCCCGCCGATGGACGGAGCCACGGATGAGGCGCTTGTGGATTTCATCGAACGGACCAAGGCGCGGATGGCCGACGCATGGTATTGAGGAGACCAGTCTCAACTGGAGCCGAGCGATGCTGAAATCCCTGCTTATGCTGTCTGTCCTTGCCGCGGCCACTGCCTCGCCGGCCATCGCTGGCGAACCCGCCGAGGCGGTCAGATTTTTCTATGAAAATCTCGGTGGCGAAGCCGGGCCGGAGAACCGGGACCGGTTCACTGGACCAGCACTCGACTTTCTCAATGCAGCGGATGCTGCCTGGGTGCGGGACGAAACAAACTGCATCGATTTCGGTTTGGCGATCGACGCCCAGGATTTCGATGATGCCGAGATAGCCAGAACCCTCAAGCTTGATGAAACCATCAAGGGCGATACGGCCACCGTGACCGCGTATTTTGACAATTTCGGTCTGGCCACAAGCGTGGAATGGACGCTTCAAAAAGACGCCGATAGCTGGTTGGTGTCCGATATTGCTTCGCCGGACAACGCATGGCGCGTGTCTGCCATGACCTGCAAATGAACTGACACGCTCCGGGGATCGGGCGTACCAACCCCGGAGCGTCCAATCCCGAGGAGCTGACATAGATGACGCAAGTCAATGATCCACTGCTGCAACCCTATCAGCTCAAGCATCTGACGCTGAAAAACCGTATTATGACCACCAGTCATGAACCGGCTTATCCGGAAGACGGCATGCCCAAGGATCGTTATCGGGCCTATCATGTCGAGCGCGCCAAGGCAGGCATCGCCATGACCATGACTGCGGGCTCGGCAGCAGTGTCAAGAGACAGCCCGCCGGTGTTCAATAACGTGCTTGCCTACAAGGACGAGATCGTTGGCTGGATGAAGCGGCTAACCGATGAATGCCATGACCATGGCTGCGCGGTGATGATCCAGCTCACCCATCTTGGCCGCCGCACCCACTGGAACAAGGGCGATTGGCTACCGGCACTCTCGACCAGCCATCAGCGCGAACCGGCGCATCGGGCATTCCCGAAGAAAATGGAAGACTGGGATATCGCCCGCGTGATCGTTGACTACGCCGACGCCGCCGAACGCATGGCCGAAGCCGGTCTCGATGGTGTCGAGCTCGAATGCTACGGCCATCTGATGGACCAGTTCATGTCGCCGCTGACCAATGAATTGGATGGTCCCTATGGCGGCAGCCTCGAAAATCGTGCCCGCTTTGCGCTCGAGGTGGTGGCCGCGATCAAGGCGCGGGTCGGAGACAAGCTTCTGGTCGGGGTGCGTTACACCGCCGATGAAACCGCCAAAGGCGGCATCAATGAAGACGAGGGCATCGCCATCGGCCATATGTTCAAGGCGAGCGGTCACGTCGATTTTCTCAACGTCATCCGCGGGCAGATCCACACAGATCCCGCAATGACAGACGTCATCCCGGTGCAGGGCATGCGCTCCGCGCCGCATCTCGATTTCGCCGGACGCATTCGGGCTGAAGTCGGCATGCCGACCTTTCACGCGGCGCGAATTCCGGATGTGGCGACCGCCCGCCACGCCATTGCCGAGGGCAAGCTCGACATGGTCGGCATGACCCGCGCCCACATGGCCGACCCGCATCTGGTCAGGAAGATCGTCGAAGGCCGCGAGCACGATATCCGTCCTTGCGTCGGCGCCACCTATTGCCTCGACCGGATCTATCAGGCGGGGGATGCGCTGTGCATCCACAATCCGGCAACGGGCCGCGAACTCACCATGCCGCACACGATCAAGCCCGCACCGGTCAGGAAGCACGTGGTCATCATTGGCGCCGGACCCGCAGGGCTCGAAGCCGCACGCGTTGCGGCGGAACGCGGCCACCGGGTCACGGTCTTCGAAGCCCAACCTGATCCCGGAGGCCAGATTCGGCTCACTGCACGCAACCTGCGCCGCAAGGAGATGATCGGCATCATCGAATGGCGCATGGCCCAATGCGCCGCACGCGATGTCGAATTCCGCTTCAGCACCTGGGCCGAAGCCGGGGATGTGGTCGCCGAAAATCCCGATGTGGTGATTGTCGCCACCGGCGGCCTGCCACATACGGAGGTGCTGGAAGCGGGCAATGATCTGGTGGTTTCGAGCTGGGATCTGATCTCGGGCGACGTCAAGCCGGGCAAGTCGGTGCTGGTCTATGACGACGCCGGCGATCACGCCGGGCTGCAGGCGGCCGAAGTGGCCGCGATGGCCGGCGCCAGTGTCGAGATCATGACGCCCGACCGCAGCTTCGCGCCTGATGTGATGGCAATGAACCTGGTGCCCTATATGCGCTCGCTGCAGAACAAGGACGTCACCTTCACCGTGACCTACCGGCTGACTTCAGTGGAGCGCGACGGCAATGGCCTGAAAGCCATCATCGGCAGCGATTACATGCCGCTGGCCAGGGAACGGCATTTCGACCAGATCGTCATCAATCACGGGACGCTGCCGCTGGACGACCTCTATTTTGAGCTCAAGCCGCAATCGTCAAATCTTGGTGAGGTTGATTATGAGGCGTTCATCTCGGGCAAGCCGCAAACACTGAATGGCGGTTGGGTTTCTGCGTCTGAGCAAGGCTCCACCGGCTTCCAGTTGTTCCGCATCGGCGACGCCGTCGCTGCCCGCAACACCCATGCGGCAATCTATGACGCGCTGAGGCTGATGAAGGATATTTGAAACAGGTTGAATTGGCGATTGGCAGAAATTGACAATGATTGCCATTAAATAGCATGATTAGTCAAAGGAGAAACCAATGGCGACCATGAACGTATCCCTGCCGGACCCGATGAAGGAGTGGGTCGAATCCCGTGCTGAGACCGGCCGTTATTCAAACGCCAGTGATTATGTCAGGGACCTGATCCGGAAGGATCAGGAGCGCTCCGAAAAGCTTGCCGCCATGCAGCGCTTTGTGGATGAGGGGCTGGAAAGCGGAACAGGCCGGAAATCGAAAGAAGGGCTATTTGAGGAAGCTCGCGCCCGGCTTGATACTCCGACCCGGAGCTGAAAATGAGGTTCCTGCTTACCGCAAAAGCTGAAGACGATATCATCAGTATCGCCGAAGCAGGTCTCAGGCTCTTTGGGGAAACCCAGGCTCTGAGCTACCATCTGCAACTGTACTCTATGTTCGAACTGATTGCGGCCAATCCGCGAATGGCGCGCGAGCGGATTGAATTAGTACCTCCCGTCCGGATTCATCCTTTCAAATCCCACTTGATTGTTTACGTAATCACGGAGATGGATGGCGTCCTCATCATCCGTATTCGTCACGGCCACGAGGACTGGATGGAGCAATTATGAAACCGTCATCCGCCGACATCCCGAGAAAGCGCAGTTTGTGATAAAGTGCATAAGTGGCTGTATTGCGGTTCATCTTGGAGTTGGCACGGGCATCAATACCCCGGCCCTCGAAACCGGCATGATGGCAACGCCGGAGGGCTCAAGCCGAAGCTCGCCCAGCACCGGATCGCCGCTCCAGCCCAGTGTCGAAAGATCAAATGCGGTCTCGTCGTAATTGAACGCGAAAACATGCCCGCAGTGCCGGCGCAAACGTACGCCATCAGGGAGCTTCTTGGTCGCGAGGCCAACGCCGCTGGCCATACGCGCGAGGATGTTGGCAAGCAGCTCGTTATCGGGCCAGCCGCCGAGATAGTGGACATTGCCTTGAGCCACCATGGCGGGAATGCCGTCCTCGTCCTGCAGCACAATCCCGGTTCGCGAACCGGCCTCGATGAATTCGCGCCAGAACTGAAAGGTTCCTCCGCTTTTAATCCGGACCGGCGTATCGGCCCGCAGCGTCTCGACCCTGGTCACGCGCACGTCGAGAATATCGCTTGGCAGCGCAGGGGGCAGCGTGTCGGGTATCGCAAACTCGGCGGTCTTCGAGCCCGAGCGTGGCCCGATCAGCAGATGGCCGTCATAAGCCCGGATGGCGTCAAGCAGCTTTGCTGTCCAGGCAAACAGACCAGGGATCACAACAAGCCGGTAACCACCCAGCTCCGGCGTGCTGGCGGGGAGGATATCGACAGACAGGCCCAGCTTTCGCATCGACCGGTAGAAATCGAACACCAGCCGGAAATAGTCGAACTCCCGGCCTTGCGGCTGGATTTCCCAGGCCCAGGCGGAAGGATAATCGAACATGATCGCCACATCGGCCTTGCCCGGCTGCGCGTCGAGCTCAGCACTCAGGGTGTGCAGCTCCGCGGCCACCTGTGCTGCCTCTCCAAAGCCTTCCGCTTCGGTGGAATCCGGCCTGAGCAGGCCGGCGTGCATCTGTTCCTGCGCAAACGGCGCCTGCCGCCAGCGGAAATAGCTAACGGTTTCAGCGCCGTGGGCAAACGCTTCCCAGCTCCACAGTCGCACCATGCCATCGCGCGGCGCGGGATTGTGCGGCGCCCAGTTCACCGGACCGGGCTGCTGCTCCATTACCCACCAGCGGCCATTCGATGTGGCGCGGTAGAGGTCATGATGGAAGGCTTGAAAATCGGGATCTCCGGCGCGGACAAACTGGCGTTTCCAGGCGTCGCCCCGGTCCGACCGGTCCTCGAGAAACCCGAGCGGATAGGAATCCCAGCTCGAAATATCCAGATCCGCGCCAACATCGAAATGATCGAAAGCAAGCGTCCGGCCCATGAAGTTGTGAATCACGTCACGCCCGGGCGAATGGGCCCGGATGATGTCGGCCTGCGCCTTGTTGAAGCGCACCACCATGTCGGAGGCGTACCGGCGGAAATCCATCACAAGCGCCGGATTGGCCTCGGTCACGGTCAGGTTCGGCAATTCGATTTCGCTGAATTCGGAGACTTCCATCGACCAGAACACATTGCCCCAGGCACGGTTGAGCGCTTCGGGCGACTGGTATTTGCGGTGCAGCCAGGCCTGGAATCCGCTGCGGGCGGCGGCAGAATAGGACAGCGTGGTGTTGTGGCAGTCATATTCATTGTCGGTCTGCCAGGCGCAAACCCCCGGATGCTCGCCAAAGCCGCGGGCCAGCGCCAGGGTGATACGTTGGCATTCCTCGAGATAGCCTTCATGGGAGAAGTCATAATGCCGTCGCGAGCCGAATTTTCGCACCGAACCGTCGGCGCCGACCGGCAGCATATCCGGCATTTCGTCCACCAGCCATTTCGGCGGCGTCGCGGTCGGCGTTCCCAGCACCACTTTCAGTCCTGCGGCATGCAGCGTGTCGATAGCGCGGCGGAGCCAGTCGAAATCATAGGTCCCGCGTTTGGGTTCAAGCCGCGACCAGGCAAATTCGCCGATGCGGACATGGGTCAGACCGAGCTTTGCCATGCGCAAAGCATCCTGCGCCCATTGGGCTTCGGGCCAATGTTCGGGATAGTAGCAAACACCGAGTGTCCGTTTCATCGTCGCACTCTTCCAGATAAATTCAGAGGCTGTAGTCCGGCTCGAACCGTCCCTTGACCGGATGGCCAAGCAGGAATGTCGAGCCGGCGTTCGGATCCTGGTCAAGCTGTTCCGCCGACAGATTTTCCCGTGCCGAGGTCACCAGCAGCCGGTTGGCGGTCTCGCCGACGAAGGCCGGGCAACTTGTCTGGCTGGCAGGCACCTCGAGCGAGATGATGCGCTTGCCCTCTGGCGAATAGGCATCGATGCATCCGGCGCCCCAGCGGGCGTTCCAGATGGTCCCCTCGGCGTCGCAAATCGAGCCATCAAGCCCGCCTTTGCCGCGATGCTCATAAAACACAGCCGGTTCGCCAACTGGCAGCGCGGTGGCCGGATCGATCTCCACTCGCATCAGTTGTGCCGCATCGGTGTCGGCGAAATAGGCGACCGTGCCGTCAGGGGAAAAACAGATTGAATTGGGTATGGTGATGTCCGGGTAAAGCCTGCTCACCACCCCGCGCGCCACATGATAGATCGCGCCGGCCTTCGCTTCGGCATTTTTTCCCATGGTGCCGATCCACAATGCGCCGCACGGGTGAACCCGTCCGTCATTGGAGCGGGTCAGCGGATTGTCGGCCTCGATCGGCGTGATCAGATCGAGCTTGCCGCTTGCACGCTGGCGCAGATGCAGCCCGGTCTCGGTGGCGACGATCTGACGCTCGTCATCGATCCGCGCCAGCACGCTGCCCATCTCCGGCAGATCGTGGATTTTGAAAGTTTCGGCTTCCAGCGCGTATTCGAACAGCTTCCGGCCGACAATGTCGAACCACCACGCCGTCTCCGTCTGCGGATCATAGGTCGGTCCCTCGCCAAGCATGCTGACCGGCGCTTTCAGAATCGATCCTGAAAATACTTCGTGTTGGGCGGTCATGGCTGGTCCTCCCCAAGTGCATCATAAGCCTTGATTGCCGCCTCCGCGCGGGCTGCAACTTCACCCGGCTCCATTCCGGCCTTGTAGAGACTGGAGCCGAGCCCGAAGGTCCTCACTCCGACGCGGGCATAGGCGGCGAAATCATCGTTTGAAACCCCGCCGACCGCGCCAACAGGAACATCCTTGGGCAGGATCGCGCGGATAGCGTTGATCCCTGACGGCCCAAGCACACTGGCCGGAAAGAACTTGAGCGCCGAAGCGCCTGCCGCGCAGGCCGAAAGCGCTTCGGTCGGCGTGAACACACCGGGCATCGTCACCATTCCATGAGAGGCAGCCTGGCTGATGACGCCCGGTTCGGCATTGGGGCTGACCATCAGTCGCCCGCCGACACTGTTGAGCCGGTCGACATCTTCAACAGTCAAGACCGTGCCCGCGCCGATTATCACGTTTTTCGGCGCACGCTTGACCGCGATCTCGATGGAGCGGAACGGGTCGGGCGAATTGAGCGGGATCTCGATTGCCGTGAACCCGGCGGCGATCAGTCCGTCGACGATATCGGCGGTTTCTTCAGGTTTGATGCCGCGCAGGATCGCCACCAGGCTGCGCTTCATTGAAGGAAATTTGATCCGTATCATGCGCGCTTGAGATCCCCACTCCTGTTTGAAAATCGATGCCAGGCTTCCACCAGGCCGCTTCGTACCGCCACATCGGCATCAATGTCGCGAACCTGGACGCCGCATTCCGACAGCGCCGCCTGGTAAAGCCGGTGCAGGGCGCCGCTGGCCACCAGCCCGATTTGCTCTTCGCCCTTGATGCCGGCGCCCGCGAATTCAGCGCCGATCAGCAATCCGGAAAGTCGCGCCCGGTTTTCATCCGGACCGCGATCATGCAGCAATTGCGCGGCGCGAATCGAAAACAGATGATGTGTGGTTTTTTCTGGCCGGGTCCATCCGTCGCGCACACCAGTCAGGAAGGCAGGATCGTTGGCGTCCACCGGGCCTTCGCCGCCGGTGGAATGGACCAGAATTGTCCTGGCGCTGATAGTGGCGAACAATTCGCCGGTCATGAAGGTGTCAAAGCCGGTCACCATGGCGCCATCCATGCTCACCCATTTCGAGTGCGTGCCGGGCATGCAGTAGCGCTCGCCGCCGGGCATTTCCAGATGCGCACCGAGCAATTGCGTTTCCTCGCCGCGCATTACATCGGGTTCGCTCATCGAGCGCACCGCCAGGCCGGGTATGATGATGATCTGTCGCGCAACATCCGGCACGATTGTGGCGTGCCGGCTAATGGTCGTCACATCTGCGGGGGTATCGATATAGCCGGCTTCCACCCATCCTTGCCGGGATCCCGCCATGCCGCAGATGACCACCGGCAGCGTTTCGGGGATCGACAATGCGCTCAGATGGCTTTCCAGAACTGTCTCGAAACCACGTTCCGCGACTTCGTTCATGCCCTCATCGCTGCGGTGTTCGGCAAGCACGGTGCCGTCATTTGACATCAGCCACAGCCGGAAACTCGACGTGCCCCAGTCGACCGCGATGATGGCGGGCGTCGTACTCACATCATGCCTCCATCGGCAATCAGCACTTGCGCGGTGATCATGGCGGACGCATTCGAAGCCAGGAACAGGCAGGGACCAACCATGTCTTCGGGTTCGATTGTCCGCTTGAGGCATTGCCGGTCGAGCATCTCCGCAAGTCCCTCTTCGGTGACCCACAGTTTCTTCTGGCGCTCTGTCATCACCCAGCCCGGGGCAATCGCGTTGACGCGAATTCCATCGGGGCCGAGTCGCCCGGCAAGTCCCTTGGTGAGGCCGACGATGCCTGCCTTGGCCGCGGTGTAGGCCGGCATTGCGCCGATGTTGAGCATGTAGGATGTCGAGGTGAAATTGATGATGGCGCCTTTTCCGGCCTCGATCATGCCGGGCGCCACTGCCTGCGCCACAAAGGCGGCAGGGCGCAGGTTTATCGCCTGGTTTGCATCCCAGTAATCCTCGCTCATGTCGAGGAGATCGTGACGGTCATCGAGCGCTGCATTGGAGACCAGTACGGTGATCGCGCCATGGGCTTCATCGGCCTTTGCGCAGGCGTTGCGCAACTGGCTCAGATCGGTGAGATCGGCTTCGATGAACAAAGGCGCATGGTGGACTTCTCCGGCAAGCCGGTCCACCAGCGTCCGGCTGGCCTCGACGGCAATATCGATGAAGGCGACGCGGGCGCCCTGCCGCGCAAAGCCCGCAGTCAGTGCCGCGCCAATGCCCGATCCGCCACCGGTAATGAGCACCGAGGCGTCTTTCAGGTCTGGAAAAACTGCAGTCTGTTCAGGCATTTCTGACTCCCGTACCTGTTCGGTTTCCTTCAATCACAGTCATGGACGCTGGCTGTGAATTGGGCAAGCGCAGGCCATGGGTCATCAGGAACGCGCCCGACAAACGCACGCTTCCGCCATCGGGCAAGGCATTGACGATCCGCCGGTTGGCTCGTCGGCTGATATCTTCAGGATTTACCAGCTTCAACTCGTAAATGGCTTGAGGGTCGAGTCCCGCCGCGCGCAGGGGGCGCGGGAAGATTTGCGCTGAAGCCCCGGCCTGTCCGGCAAACAGGATGAACCGGTTTGCGCCAGCTCCCACCGTCATTTCCGCAAGGATTTCGCAATCATCGGATTCCAGCCTGTAAAGCGAACCCGAAAACAGGAAATCGCGATTTAGTTTCCACCATCCGGTGACGCGGCTCAGTGTTTCTGCTTCCTCGGGGGTGAGTTCGCGCGGGTCCATCTCGAAGCCCATGTGACGCTGTGCCGCCACCCACGCCCGGAACGACATCGACAGCACTCGTCCGGATGTATGGCAATGGCGCGGGCCGACATGCGATCCCTGGACTTCCGGTGCAATCCAGCGGCTGGCCTCGTGCTGCATTCGCAGCCGTTCCAGTGCGTCGTTGGAATCAGACAACCAGACCCGGCTGGCAAGGGTCAGCACCGCGAAATCGATGCGGCCGCCGCCCGAGGAGCAGCTTTCGAAGTCGACATCGGGATGAGCGTCGACAAGCCTTGCGAGCAGTGCCATGAACCCGCGCGCCTGGTCCGGATTGCCCCCGGTCAGCGGCCGGTTGTGATCCCATTTGACATAGTCGATGGCATGGGCCGACAGGATGGTGCTGATCTGCGCAAACAGATGCTCCCGCACATCTTCACGAGCCATGTCCAGCACATGCTGCTGCCGGCCGCTGGGCTGGTCTTCGGGACCGAACATATAGTCGGGATGGGCGCGGAACAGATCGCTGTTGCGATTGACCATTTCCGGTTCGAACCACAGGCCGAAGCGCATGCCTTCGGCATGGACATGGTCGATCAGCGGAGCCAGGCCATCGGGAAATTTCGCCGTGTCGATCTCCCAGTCGCCGAGGCTGGAGGTGTCGTCGTTGCGGCCGCGGAACCAGCCGTCGTCAAGCACGAACCGTTCGGCGCCGAGACCGGCGGCCCGCGAGGCGATGGCCTTGAGTTCAGCAAGGTCGTGGCGGAAATAGACGGCTTCCCAGCAATTGTAATGCACCGGATGCGGTTGCCGACAGCGCTTCAGGCTGACCGGCGCCTGGATGGCGCGCAGATGGCGGTGGAACGCGTGCGAGAGGTCATTCAATCCCTGATCCGACCACGCCAGCATCAGCTCCGGTGAGATGATCTCGCCCTGCGCCAGTCCATCGTCAAGTATGCCGAATTGCACTTGCCGCCGGCCGTCAGGCAGCTCCTCGGCCAGCATCCGGTGTCCGCCGCTCCAGGCAAGCGTTGCGGCCAGACAGGTGCCTGCGTGTTCTCCGGTCGCGGCTGAGGCCAGTGTGACGCCGGGGAAATGGGCGTGACCGGTGCGGCCTTCGCGGCTTTCGCGGACATGTGCGCCGGTGCGGAACTCGGTTTCCTGACGCCGGAATTCGCCGCACCAGCGGCCCGAATGATCGATGATGCTGCTGGCCCCGGTCGGTGCGGGAACTGCCGGCGCGGCAAGCCAGCTGCTGCTCATGCCCTGGGGCAGCGTCAGGCGGTGCTCTAGATGCAGGATGCCGGTGGCGGGATCGAGCCGTGCGGAAATGATCAGCTTGACGCCATCGGCATTGCCGCGATCAAAAAGCGTGAAGCGGACGCCGTCGACCCCGTCGGCCTTGACGCCGGCCATCGTCGGATTGGCGAGATAGTCGCGCCCGTCAGCAGTCTGAACAATCATGCCGGGATGACCCTGCCAGCCGGTGATTGCCAGCGGACACAGCGTCAGCGGCTGAAACGGATCGATCTGTCCGGCGCCAACATTTGGAATGGTTGCGAGCGCCAATTGGGAAACATCATCCTGTTCCGGCAAGCTGGCGCCGAAATGGACCAGGCACGGTACGCCGTGGTTGAAACTGGCGAAGGCGGCCGTACGGTCGCCTCCATCGAGCCGGTACACATCTGTGACCGTGAAGTCTGACATGTCGGAAATGGTCATTTTAGCCTTTCGTGGCGCCAAGCGTCAGCCCGGCGATGAAATGCTTCTGCATCAGGAAGAACATCAGCACCGGCGGCATCGCGGCGATGATCGATCCGGCCGAAACCAGTTGCCACTGCGCGATCCATTGACCGTTGAGCGAATAGAGACCTGCGGTCACCGGCTGGGTCTCGGCGCTTGTGGTCAGCACGGTTGCCCAGAAGTAATCGTTCCAGATGAAGGTGAAGATCAGCACAGACAGCGCGGCAATGGCGGGCCGCATCAGCGGCAGCACGATGTACCAGAAGATGCGGAATTCGGAGACGCCTTCGACGCGGGCAGATTCGATCAGTTCGAACGGCAGGCCCTTGATGAAGTTGCGCATGAACAGCGTGCAGAACCCCGACTGGAAGGCGATGTGGAACAGCGCCAGCCCGGTGATGGTGTTGTAGAGCCCGGTCGACACCGTGAGGTCACGCACCGGCACCATCAGAATCTGGAACGGCACGAAATTGCCGGCAACGAACAGGAAGAAGATCAGCAGGTTGAAACGAAAGCGGTAGACCGCGAGTGCAAATCCGGACAGGCAGGATATGGCAACCGCGCCGATCACGGTCGGGATCGTTACCTTGAAGGAGTTGAGAATGTAACCGGCGATCGGCGAGTTGCGGAAGACATCGGCATAGTTCGAGAACGCGAGATAGCTCGGCAGCCCGAAATAATTGCCCGCCGCCAGATCGCTCGACGGTTTCAGCGAGGTCATGGCGACGCCCAGCAGCGGCAGCAACCAGAGCACGAGCGCCACCGGCAGCGCGATCTTGTAGAGGATCTGCATGGGCGCCGAGGTTTTCTCAATGGCAATGGGAAACATCACATGCCCCTTTCGTCGCGGATCATCTTCCAGATGAAACCGGAGATGAACACCATCATGATCGCGAACAGGATCACCGCGATTGCCGCGCCATAGCCCATCCGGTAGCCGTATTCCGACAGCGCCTGTTCATACATGTAGAACGACAGCACCCGGCTCGAGCCGTAAGGACCGCCGTCGGTCATGATCGAGACCAGATCGAAGGATCTGAGCGCGCCGATCACCGTGACGACAACGGCGATGAATGTCGCGGGCCGGAGTTGCGGCAGGATCACATGCCAGAGCATCCGCCATCCCCGTGCGCCGTCAAGCCGCGCCGCCTCGATCTGGTCGGGGGACACATTGTTCAGGCCGGTCAGATACAGGATCATGCAATAGGCGATCTGTGGCCAGAGACCGGCGGCGATGATGCCGTAGGTGACATAACGGTCATCGGCCAGCACGGCGAGGCCGGTGCCGGTGATCCATTCGACCAGATTGTAGAACAGACCGAAATTCGGGGCGTAGAACCAGGAGAATATCAGGCCGACAACCACCTGGCTGATGACGAAGGGAAAGAAGAACAGGGATTTGTAGATGCGGATTCCGGTCACCGTCTGATTGAGAAACAGCGCGATGAACAATCCGGCCGGAACCGCCAGCATATAGAGCAGCAACCAGATGATGTTGTTTTGAAGCGAGGTGTAGAAGGCGTCGTCATCAAACAGCTCGACATAGTTCTGAACGCCGATCCAGACCTTGGCGCCAAGCCCGTCCCAGTCATAAAAGCTCAGCCACATCGATGCGATGATCGGGTAGATGACATAGAGCGTGAACATGGCGATGCCGGGCGCGAGGAATATCCATGGCGCCATTGCGCGCTGGTTTTTCCTCCAGAATCCTTGTTTGCCGCTTCCGGTTCCGGCAAGTGCCGTCGTCGCTGACCCCGTCATGGCTGCCTCCCAGTATGCCGCCGGCCTTGCGCACGTTGCCGTTGTGCTACCGGTCATCTCAGGTCATGAAAATTGTGGCCGGGCGGCACATTCGCCGCCCGGTCTTTTGGCTTATTTGTAGATGCGCTGGCGCGCCTTTTCGAGGCGCTCAAGGATCTTGTCGACATTGCCCGGCTTGACCATGAACTCCTGGAAGCCTTCCATGCCCATCTTGGCCATTTCGGCCGGCGCGTCCCGGTCAAAGAACTGCGCGATGCCGCCATCTGCCGTCGAGAGCATCTCGAAGCCTGCCTGCAGGAACGGGTCGTCGCCAACCTTCGACTGGTTGTTGATCGGCAACTGGCCGAGCGCTTCGTTCAGCTTGGTCTGCACATCCGCCGTGGCGACATAGGCCAGGAACTTCTTGGCATCATCGACATTCTTGGCGCCGGCCGGAATGTGGATCGTGTCGGTCGGCGCTTCCTCGCCCCGAGGGATGCCCGGGGTGATTTCCGGGAAGGTCATGAAGCCCAGCGTGTCGTTGGTCATGCCGCCGTCCTTGAACACGGCTACGGCGAAGTTGCCCATGACATAGTTGGCGGCCTTGCCTTGCACCAAGAGTGATGCTGCATCCTGCCACTCGAGTGCGGCGTGGTCGGCGGTCAGGTAACCGGGCTCAACCAGCTTGGCCCATTCGGCGAAGGTGTTTTTCACCCGATCATCGGTCCAGGCAACCTTGCCGGCGGTGAGATCCATGTGGAAATCATAGCCGTTGGTGCGCAGGTTCATGTAGTCGAAGATGCCGGCTCCGGGCCACAGCGCCTTGGTGCCTGTGGTCAGGCAGTCGATGCCGGCTTCCTTGAACTTGGCGCAATTGTCGATGAACTCGGCCCAGGTTGCGGGAACGTCAACGCCGACCTGCTTGTAGACGTCCTTGTTGTAGTAAATCCCCCACTGGTAATAAGTGTAGGGGATACCCCACTGCTTGCCGTCGATGGTCATCGAACCCTTGGCCGAGGCCAGGCTGTCACCCAGATTGTTGTCGGTCCAGACGTCGGAGATATCCTGGAACTGGCCCGAATTGACGAAGGGCGCCATGCGGTTGCCGGCGTACCAGTTGGCGAGGTCGGGTGAGTCCGCCGACAGGAAGTTGCGGATCGATGTCTTGTAGCCTTCATGATCGAAATTCTGCAACACCACATCGATGTCCGGATTTGCGGCTTCGAAATCGGCGATCACGGCCTCGAAGGCCGCGAGCGGTGCGGGATCGAAGTCGGCATAATATTTCACAACACGCGCCTCGGCGAATGCGGAGCTGGCAACTAGCACAGCCGCGGCTGAGCCAAGCAGCGCAGTTTTCAAGAGTTTCATTCGGGTCATCCTCCCAATGGTTAACTTCCGAGAATCCCGCCCGGAGTGGCAGTCACCGACAGAGCCGGTTTTACATCCGGGCTGAAGGACACCTCCCAGGATCCTCAAGCCAAGTCAGATCGTCTCCAAAAAATTCCATTATATGGAACACAATTTGACTATTCAGAATTATCAAACTATGGTGTAGTGAATGTCAAGCGGCAAAACACCATCGGATCTGTGTGGCCGGGGGGAGGGAAAGTGGACAAAGCACCTAACAGCGACACGGCGAAGCCGCAGTCTGCCGCGTCGGAAACTTCGCAACCGGCGGCGCGGACGCGGGCGCAACCCGATACCGGAACCCTGGGCAAGGCGATCACGGTGCTCGACATTGTCGCCTCAGCCGAGGTGCCGATGCGCTTTACCGAAATTCTGGATCGGTGCGATCAGCCGCGCGGCACGCTTCACCGGCAATTGAGCAATCTGGTTGAAGAGGGGCTTTTGAGCCTCAACCGTGATCACTCCTATTCGCTCGGCTTGCGATTGCTCAAATTTGCCGCCAAGGCCTGGGCCGGAAACCAGTTCCGCACCATAGCCGAACCTCATCTCAGGACGCTGCACGAGCAGACCGGTGAAACCGTGCATCTGGGTGTTCTGCGCGGCACCGAAGTGATCTATCTCGACAAGGTCGAGAGCCGGCAGGCCGTGCGCATGTACTCCCAGATCGGCAATGCGTCACCGGTGTTCTGCACCGGCGTCGGCAAGGCCGCGATGTCGGCGATGACCGATGATGCGCTTGATGAACTACTCGAAACAATCACGTTTCGCCGGTTTACCGAACACACGATCATCACGGCGCAGGACCTCAGGAGCGAACTCGTCGATATCCGCAGTACCGGCAACGCCTATGATCGTGAGGAGCACGAGATCGGAATTCGCTGCGTGGCGGCCCCGGTCTACTCGCAAGATCGCAGTTTTCTTGCCGGACTCTCGGTCACCGGGCCGGCCTACCGGGTCTCGATGGAGGCTTTGCAGTCCTGGGCAGGCATGGTCCGCCAAGCAGCCGATGCCATCATGGACGATATGGCGCCTCGGCTCGGCCCACGGACGTGATGTGATCGCTGATTGGAATGCGCGCCGGAAATAATGGCGTCAACTGAAACAGTCCCGCCGGGTGCGGGGTGGAGGAAAGGGAGAAAAAATGGCAGGGCTTGAACTCCGCAAGGTCAAGAAGTCTTTTGGAGCGGTGGATGTCATTCACGGCGTTGATCTATCCGTGGACGATGGCGAATTCACCGTGTTTGTCGGGCCCTCCGGCTGTGGGAAATCCACACTTTTGCGGCTTGTCGCAGGTTTGGAGGATGCCACCGGCGGGGCGCTGGAAATCGGCGGAACCGATGTCACCAACGTCGAACCGGCTGACCGTGGTGTCGCCATGGTGTTCCAGTCCTATGCGCTCTATCCGCACATGACGGTTGAGGAAAACATGGGATTCGGTCTCAAGATGACCGGCCATCCGCAGGACGACATCAAGGCGCGCGTCGCCCGCGCTGCGGCAATCCTGCATCTTGAACCCCTGCTCAAGCGCAAGCCCAAGCAACTCTCGGGCGGTCAGCGTCAGCGGGTCGCCATCGGACGGGCGATTGTCCGGCAGCCCAAGGTGTTCCTGTTCGACGAGCCATTGTCCAATCTCGACGCCGAACTGCGCGTGCAGATGCGGCTGGAAATCGCCAAGCTGCACAAGGAACTCGGCGCCACCATGATCTATGTGACCCACGATCAGGTCGAGGCGATGACACTTGCCGACAAGATCGTGGTGCTGCGCGCGGGCAGGGTGGAGCAGGTTGGTTCACCGCTGCATCTCTATGATGATCCCGACAACAGCTTTGTCGCCGGTTTCATCGGATCGCCGCGAATGAACTTCCTGCCGGCCGTGGTTGAAGCCTCTGATGGCGAGACTTTGACCGTGCGGCTGACAGACATGGGTGACGTGGTCGTGCCGATGACAATCACCAGTCCGCATCCGCAAAAGGGCGCCGAACTGTCGCTTGGTATCAGGCCGGAGCATTTCGATCCGGCAGGCGCCATCCGGATCGAGACGCCGGTCGATGTCATCGAAAATCTCGGCGGCTCGTCTTTTGCCTATTCGCGATCCGAGGAAGAACTGCCGCTCACCATCGAATTGCGCGGCAATCGGGAAGCCCGCGAGGGGGATCTGCTGAAAACCGGCTTTGACCCGGCCCGGGCATTTCTGTTTGACGCCCGCTCGGGACTGCGGCTGCGCTGACAGGATCGATACCCAATGACGGGCCCGCGCGCGAAAGCTTGCGGGCCCGATTGATGCAGCCGGGGAGCTCCGGCTCTGCTCAGACGGTCGGCAGATGATAGTCCTTCAACTGCTCACGCAAGGTGGTCTTCTGGATCTTGCCTGTGGCGGTGTGCGGGATTTCCTCGACGAACACCACATCGTCGGGCATCCACCATTTGGCGATCTTGCCTTCCAGAAAGTCGAACAGTGATTGTTTGCTCGGCGATCGTCCTTCCTTGACCACGATCACCAGCAGCGGCCGCTCGTCCCATTTCGGGTGAGCGACGCCGATCACCGCGGCTTCGGCCACGTCCGGATGTCCGACAGCCAGATTCTCGATTTCGATGGTGGAAATCCATTCGCCGCCCGACTTGATCACGTCCTTGGCCCGGTCTGTGATCTGCATGTAGCCATAGGTGTCGACATGAGCGACGTCACCGGTGTCGAACCAGCCTTCGGTGTCGAACTGTTCGGCGCCGCGGCCCTTGTAATAGGAGGATGAAACCGCCGGGCCGCGAACCTTGAGCCGGCCGAACGTGTTGCCGTCCCAGGGAAGGGCATCGTTTTCGTCATTGGTGATTTTCATTTCGACCGTAAACGGCGGATGCCCCTGTTTGGTTTGCAGGTCGAGCTTTTCTTCGCCTTCCAGATGGCTGTATTCCGGCTTGATCGAGCACAAAGTGCCCAGCGGACTCATTTCCGTCATGCCCCAGGCATGGATAACCTCGACGCCGTAATCGTCCTGGAATGCCTGTGTTATCGCGCGTGGGCAGGCCGAGCCGCCGATAACCACGCGGGAGAGATCAGGCAATTTGCCGCCATGCTTTTCCATGTGTTGAAGCAACATCAGCCATATCGTCGGCACCGCCGCCGTGATCGTGACTTTCTCCTTGGTCAGGATTTCGTAGACCGATGCGCCATCCATTCCGGGGCCAGGCATCACCATCGCGCAGCCGGACATGGGGCCTGAGAACGCTGTCGACCAGCCATTGGCATGAAACAGGGGAACCACCGGCATCAGCCGGTCGCGCGACGCCAGGTTCAGCATGTCGGGCCCAAGCGCCGTCATGGCATGCAGGACGTTGGACCGGTGGGAATACACCACGCCCTTCGGGTCACCCGTGGTGCCCGATGTGTAGCACATGCCCGCAGCTGTTCTCTCGTCGAAGTCAGCCCAGGCGAAATCGCCGTCGTCATCAGCGATATAGCTTTCATAGGAAACTGCGTTCTTGAGCGAGGTTTCAGGCATGTGCGCGTCATCGGTCAGGATGACAACGCGCTCGATGCTTGGCACTTTCGGAACGATCATCTCGGCCAGTTTGACAAAGGTGAGATCGACAAACAGCATCTTGTCTTCGGCATCGTTCATGATCCAGGCGATCTGGTCGGGAAACAGCCTGGGGTTGAGGGTGTGGTAAATCGCACCAATACCCATGATTCCGTACCAGGTCTCCAGATGACGCCAGGTATTCCAGGCCATTGTTGCAACGCGGTCGCCGAGGACCAGGCCATCCTGCTTCAGCCGTTGCGCCAGTTTGAGCGAGCGACCGTGAATTTCGCTGTAGTTCGTCCGGTGAAAAGGTCCTTCCACCGAACGGGACACCACCTCCCGCTTGCCGTGATAGGTGGCGGCATGGTCAATCACCTTGTGGCAAAGCAACGGCCAGTCCTGCATCATTCCAAGCATGATATCCCCTTTGATTTTTCCTCATCCAGTTTCTGACTCTATGACTTTTAAGCCGTGCCGGACAACATCAAAGTATCCCGGGTGCCAGGTTTTGCATCTCTCCCAATTTGGTATAATCTGGAACGTCACTGGCCGGAGACCCCGCTGGTCGTGGAACTGATCCGAATTGGAAAAAATGCATCCAGATACCAGTGGGCTGGAAGATTTTGGCGGGCGGGTGAACCAGTTGTCGTGTGAAATGGAAGCCAGAAGTGTTTTGGGTGAAGTTCGGTCCAGTGCAAACAAGCAGACCGGAGAGTTCACCCATTCGGAGTGCCGATGACCGGGCGGAAATCACGCGAGCAGGAAATCCAGGCCATGCGCAGGCGTCTGGAGCAATGCGTTTCGCAGTTTGATATTTTCAGGTTGCTTCGGGAGATCACCGGAATATCCGGTTTCAAATATTTCCTGGTGACAAATACGGCAGGCCCGGCCGACGGACTGTTCTCCGAGGCTGTCATCATCACCTCCGCCCCCACCGATCTGTTCCAGGCTTACGGGACTATCGGATCAATGACGGTTCATCCGCTGGCGGCGATGATACGAGGCACCGGTGCGCCATTCGAATACCGGCTCCACGAAACTGATTCAGCTCAGCCCGACAGTCCTCCTGCGGTCTCTGATGTGGTCCCCGCTCAACCCGATCTCGACTACTGGTTTATCATTCCGGTCTACCATCCCGACCACGGCCCCGCGGCCGTGTGTTTTCTCGGCGACCGGCCGCCGATGAGTTCTTGTGAAACCGCGGAAATGACCCTTCTGGGACACCTGATACATCACAAGCTGCGTCGTGTTTCCGCCGAACCGGTCAAAACCGCCTCTCCCCTGACCGAGCGTGAAAGGGAGTGCCTGCTCTGGACAGCAGCAGGCAAGACATCGGTCGAAATAGGCCGGATTCTTGATTTGTCGGAACACACCGTCAATCATTACCTGAACAACGTCGCCAAGAAGATCGGAGCGGTCAATCGAACCCAGGCCGTGGCCTTCGCCATGCGTCACGGCTTTATCGAATGATGCCGCCGGTCGTCATCCTCCTTGCCGTCATCCTCCCTGCGCGGCAGGGTACCAGTACCGCGCATTGGCTTCGCCGCGGATGATCCGCACATGCTGGTTTGCGAACACTCGGTACGGATGGCTCCACTCGCCGTCGGGCCATTGCACGCGGATGGTGGCGCGTTCAGACACGCCCAGGCCGACATGGACAAAGCCGGCGTGACCCGAGGCGTGACCGCCGCCGATCTGGATCCGGCGGGTTTGGGTGCGGGTGCCGGTGCGCACGGAGATCAGCGAGCCGACCGCGTTGGGATTGATCTTGCCATTGTCCAGCTCCACCTTCACCCAATTGCCCATCGGCCGGTGTCCCCAAGAGGTTTCCGCACCAAGATTGCGAAACAGGCTGGCGGGGTGTTCGCGGTTGACGACGAGAAGGTCGAGCATGCCGTCCATGTTGAAATCCTCCACAACCGCACCGCGCCCGCGCGTCTCAAGCGCGAGTCCTGCTTCCATTCCCTTTTCGTGGAAGGTTCCGTCAAATCCGCCGAGCAACAGATTGTCGGGATCGAAACTCGCGAAATCAGGCATCGCCTGAACATTGCCCTTGGCAATGAACAGGTCGGTCAGGGTGTCGTTGTTGATATCGGCGAACTGACTGTGCCAGCCGGTTGAGGGTTTGTGGTCTCCGCCGGTGTAGGGCCGTTGTGCCGTGGCGCCTTTCTCGAAGGCGATGTCCCGGTAGGTCGGCCGGTCTTCGCCGCTTTCCTCGTCAAGCTTTTGTATTTTGGTATCGCCCATCGAGGTCAGGGCATATTCGGGGAGACCATCTGCATCGAAGTCTGTTTCGGCAATCCCCATGCCCCAAATGGTCAGGCGCTGCCAGCCTTGCGACTGCGAATAGAGCCGGGGCGGGCGCCCCTCCGACATCTGCCAGAGCTGTTCCTGGCCATCGCGGTAATATTGCCGGTCGTTGGTAATCCGCAGATCCGGCCGTCCCGAGCGGTTCCAGTCCGTAAACAGCACCGACAGCGCACAGTAGCCGGGATCAAGTGTCAGCGGCTCCGAATAATCGGGCGAAGCGCCGGGGCGCGAGCGCAGCAACTGATTGGGTTCACAGGTTCCAAATGGTGTTTCCGGAGCTGAACGATCGACATAATTGCCAATCGCGATGGTGGGAAACCGGCTGCCTTTCTCCCAGGTTGCGGACATCCCGGTCGACCAGGCCCGTCCTCCTTCGATCGAAAAGCTCCGGTTGGCCTTTTCGAACTGGCAGTGCGGACCACCCTTGAGTACCAGATTGCGGCCAAGCCTGAGCAGCACCAGATCCATGTGCCGGTCATTGTCGATGTCCACAGGGTAGGCACCGAGTACACCGGTGAGGTCGTCGGGATCCAGCCCGGTCTCAATCGGCTTGAACGCCAAGGCTCCGCCTGTCGGGCTCTCGTTGACAAAGAACTCGGCCGGTGAGGCACCCCCGGCAATCATCAGATCGGGACGGCGGTCGCCGTTGCAGTCGAAGCTGGCGACGCCCCCGCCGACAAAGAACTCCCAGCCGCCGGTATAGCTGTGATCGATGCCGGCACTCGCCGCTTCCTCGTGCAGGATAGGCACGTCGGAGGGAAAGGCGGTTTGAGCGGTGACCGGAAGGCTTGAGGCGATCAGCCAGACGGTACTGATGGCGAGGAGTGAACACGGACGAATCATGGGATGATCACCAGGGTTTTGAGAAACGCGATCAATGCCGACTTGTCCACATCGGCGGCCGCGGCATAGGCGTCGCGAGCAGCACGCCCGTCGCCGCCATGGGCAAAAATGATGTCATTGAGACTGCTGAAATCATTGCGGTGACCATAGGGTCCGGTCGAACCGACTCCCCACAGTTCCGCGGTCTGGAAAATGTTCCTGTCCACGAAACGTTGGGACAGAAGCTCGTTGCCGAGCGCATCGATCTGGTTGTCGGTCATGACGTGCCGTTTCAGGTCGCCGAACAGGGGCACCAGCACGCGGCCTTGTTCGTCGCGGGGCAGCGCCGCCGCCCAGTCCATCAAACCGACATCATAGATCGCCGTCTCCTCGACTTGCCGGTCGTTGAGCGTGCCGGCCAGATCGAACGGGCCGGGGTCGGCGAAGGAAAGGCTCTGGAGCGGCAGGGCAGGGCGATGGCAGACAGTGCAGCCGAAATCGGTGAAGCTTGCTTCGCCGCGCGCGGCCGCCCCGGCCCAGCCTTCCACATCCGGGACCTTCCGTACGGGAACTTGCAGCGTCGCCTGCCAGGCAACCAGCGCCGAAACATCGACAGCTGACATTTCCCCGGATACTCCGTCACCGTCAAAATCAGCGGATCCGGTCCAGCGTGCGCCGAAGCGCTCGTCGGATTGCATGCCGTGGTGTTGGTTCATGGCGTTGATGGTGAACTGCCTGAGCGAGGTCATCACGCCTTTCTGGCTGAAAGGACGGATGACAAGATCGGTGTCGACGCCATCGAGATCGTCAAGATTGACCGAGCCGTCGGGCTCGGCGGTAATGAACCCGAACTCCACACCCTTGGTTTCGAGCTTGCGCCGAACGACTGCTTCCTCTGCTCGCGCCTGGGCGAGGGCTTCCGCACGGATCGATTGGAGTTCATGGCTCATTTCCCGCGCCAGCAATTCGACAAGGCCGGCGCCGAAAAGGTGATTGGTGCCGCGTTCGCTGGAGAATTGGGGATCAAGCGAATCGAAATCCGCGCTCTCGAACCCCTCCGATGCAAAGACATTCGTGACAAAATCGCCCGCACCGCCCAGGGCGGGCTGGTTGTGGCAGGCCCCGCACGATCCCGCGTCAGGGCCCGCAGTACGGAAAAACACCTGCTCGCGCGGATGCTTGCGCCGGGTCGGATCTATCGCCTGGGTCGCCTGCGGCCGCCCGACTCCGTCGAGCGTGGTGAAATTTGCGCCAAACAGGGCTTCGCCGGTTGTTCTCAGGCTGTCCAGCTCGGTTTTGGACAGAACCCCGGTCGGCATTTCCGCGATCGCGCCCAGCGCCCGGGTCCGTTCCGCCCAGGGCTCGTCGGCAAGGACAGCCGGCATCCACCCGATTTGCAGGCCGAGAATAACGGCGAGGCCGGCCACTCCGGCCATCCGGTTGCGTGAATTCATGCTGCTGTTCCTCCTGCCCGCGCGTAATCGACGCAGTCCTGCCGCCGTCGCCATACCGGTCTCCTGCTTGCCCGCAAGGCTTGTTTTGCCGACGGAAGTTGCTTCGCATTCGACGCGGATATGGTCACCCGCAAATAGCTCGCGCATTCCGGTTTCGGAGGAAAGCTGGCGCCATGTCATGCCGCTAATTCCTCGTGGTTTCCCAAACCCGGTCCGCCTGCGTGGCGTCGATTTCGGAGAGCGCGCCGATGCCGCAGCCGTCCAGAACCAGTGGCATCTCGTCGACGTAGAGATCGATCGGGATGTTGCTTGCGGCCGAAGCGTTCGAGTTCCTGAGAACCTCGCGCAATGCTGGTTCCATCAGATCGAAGGCTGCCGCGCCATGACCGACAAAGGCGATCCTGAACGGATCGACAAGTGCGAACAGGCCGGCCAGGCCAGATCCCAGCGCGCGGCCGGCGGACGCGAAAGATTCGCCCGCAAGGGTTTCGCCTTTGCGCGCAGCTTCGGCAATGCGGATGATCTCCGATGGGTCAACATGGCTTTCCGGTTCCGCGTTGGCGGGCTTGCCGAGGTATCTGCGCAGGATCGCGTAGTCGCCGGCATCCGCCTCTATGCAACCGCGCGACCCGCACCGGCACAACGCGCCGTCCGTCTGGTGCAGCATATGACCAAATTCCGTTCCCGATGACCGGGTTCCGTTGATGATCTGACCGCGAAGAAACAGACCCATGCCAACGCCGTGGGCAAGCAGTATGGCGGCAAAATTTTCGCTGTAGCGCTCCGGATCGCGCCAATTGAGTGCGCGTGCGATCAGGTCGCAGTCATTGGCCAGTCGCACGGGCACGCCAAATTCCTCCTGCAGCCAGTAGGCCAGGGGAATGTCGGTCAGTGGCGTCATCGGCGAGCGCAGCAACTGCAGACCGGCAATATCGGTGGTTCCCTGCAGGCCGATGGAGATGCGCCCGAACTGGTCGTCGGCGAGCCCGGAGGCCTCCCAGGTCTGGCGGATTTCGGTGATCAGTGTATCCCGGAAAATCTCCATGGTGACATTGGCCATGTCGAGATGGAATTGCTGGCGGATGACCACCGTGCCGGCATAGTCGATGATGGCGACATCGACCGCTCCGATCTTGAGAACGATCAGCACTGCATGACAAAATTGTGGGTTGACCGACAGCTCGACGCTCGGGCGCCCGCGCCCAGCGTTGCCGTTGATTTCTGCACTGCGCGCAATGAGGACGCCTTCGGCAATCAGCTCGCTTGAGATCGTGGACACCGTCGCCGGACTGAGCGATGCGGACCGGGCGATTTCGCCACGGCTGATAGCGCCCCCGCGCCGCACGATTTGAATGATGCGCAAGCGGTTGCGTCTCCGCATGTCGTCGGAGCGAAGCACTATCGACATTTTCCCGGGAATCCTCCTCTAAAGTTGGTTGCAATGCAAAATTAATATTGCATTGCAACAGCTTACCTCGATTGCGTTTCATGTTGACATGCAAGCGCTTTTGAGTCACGATTTTTTTCGAGGCTTGAATTAAAAAGCTTCGGAGGAGTGTTTGGCTCTGAAATGCCGGGCACGTTTGATATTTTGGATCGTTATCCATCCGGGAGGATTACATGAGAAAGTTAGTTAGCACGCTCGTTGCTGGCGTCGTCATGACAGCCGCAATGGCCGGCGCCGCATTGGCGGACGGCAAGACAATTGGAGTTTCCTGGTCGAATTTCCAGGAAGAGCGCTGGAAGACCGACGAAGCCGCGATCAAGGCGGCCATCGAAGCCGCTGGCGACACCTATGTGTCGACCGATGCGCAATCGTCGGCAGCCAAGCAGCTGTCCGATGTTGAAAGCCTGATGGCGCAGGGCGTCAACGCGCTGATCATTCTCGCCCAGGATACCCAGGCGATCATTCCCGCCGTGACCGCTGCCGCTGACGAAGGCGTTCCGGTCATCGCCTATGACCGTCTGATCGAAGACAACCGCGCCTTCTACCTGACCTTCGACAATGTCGAGGTCGGTCGTATGCAGGCACGCGCTGTTTTTGCCCTCCAGCCGAAGGGCAACTATGTCATGATCAAGGGGTCGCCCACCGATCCGAATGCTGACTTCCTTCGCGGCGGCCAGCAGGAAGTCCTGCAGGCGGCGATTGATTCCGGCGACATCAAGATCGTGGACGAAGCCTATACCGACGGCTGGCTTCCGGCCAACGCCCAGCGCAACATGGAACAGATCCTGACGGCCAACGACAACAAGGTCGATGCCGTGGTTGCTTCCAATGACGGCACCGCCGGCGGTGTTGTTGCCGCGCTCACGGCACAGGGCATGGACGGCATTCCGGTGTCCGGCCAGGACGGCGACCACGCCGCCCTCAACCGTGTCGCCAATGGCACCCAGACTGTCAGCGTCTGGAAGGATGCTCGTGAACTCGGCAAGGTCGCCGGCGAAATCGCCGTGCAACTGGCCGGCGGCACGGCGATGAGCGACATCGAAGGCTCCGCCGAGTGGACGTCTCCGGGCGGCACTACGATGACCGCGATGTTCCTTGCTCCGGTTCCGATCACAAAGGACAATCTCGCCACTGTCGTCGATGCCGGTTGGATCAGCAAGGAAGACCTGTGCCAGGGCGTTTCCGGCGGTCCTGCTCCTTGTAACTAAGCCACAGGCTCAGTTGCTGATTGCCTGAATGATGTCCCCATCCGCAGGGGTGGGGACGTATTGATGCTCATTACCCGGATACGGCCATGACCGACACGTCCCCCGCAACGAGTACGCAGGCGAAGCCTCGCAATTTCTTCGCCGCGCTTGAACTTGATACCCGCCTGCTCGGCATGATTGGCGCTTTTGTCGTCATCTGTCTGATTTTCAACGTCCTCACCGACGGGCGCTTTATGACGCCCCGCAACATCTTCAACCTGACGATTCAGACCGCGTCGGTCGCGATCATGGCGACCGGGATGGTGTTCGTGATTGTGACCCGCCATATCGATCTATCGGTCGGTTCGCTGCTGGCGACCTGCTCGGCGATGATGGCGATGATGCAGACGGTGGTGGCGCCGGACTGGTTGGGGTTTGGTCTCAACCATCCGCTGACAATGCCGATCGCGATTTTGGTTGGCGTCTTGACCGGCCTGCTGATCGGCGCCTTCCACGGCTGGCTGATCGGCTACCTGGCGATTCCCGCTTTCATTGTCACGCTGGGCGGGTTTCTGGTCTGGCGCAACGTAGCCTGGCACCTGACCAAGGGCCAGACGATCGGTCCGCTTGACGAGAATTTTCAGCTTTTCGGCGGGATCAACGGCACATTGGGCGAGACCTGGAGCTGGATTTTTGCCGGTTTCGCAGTTCTGGCCTCATTCTATGTGCTTTTCCAGTCGCGGCGGAACAAGGTTCTGCACGAGTTTCCGGTCAAGCCGGTTTGGGCCGAAGTCGTCATGGGTGCGATCATCGCAGCGGTGATTGTCGGTTTCGTGGCTGTTCTGAACGCTTACGAAATTCCGACAGCTCGACTGCAGCGGATTTTCGAGGCGCGTGGCGAGATGATGCCGGACGGGCTCGTTCAGGGGTACGGAATACCGATCTCGGTGTTGCTGCTGATCCTGATTGCCTTTGTCATGACGATTGTCGCCCGGCGCACCCGCCTCGGACGATATATTTTTGCCACCGGTGGCAATCCCGAAGCGGCGGAACTGGCCGGTATCAACACGCGTCTGCTCACTGTCAAGATTTTCGCCATCATGGGGGTGTTGTGCGCCATTTCGGCCATCGTCGCCTCGTCACGGCAAACCTTTCATTCCAATGACATCGGTACGCTCGACGAACTGCGCGTCATCGCCGCCGCGGTGATCGGCGGGACAGCACTGTCGGGCGGCATGGGTACTATTTACGGCGCGATCCTGGGCGCGCTGATCATGCAGAGCCTGCAATCGGGCATGGCAATGGTCGGCGTCGATGCGCCTTACCAGAACATGGTCGTCGGTTCTGTGCTGGTTCTCGCCGTATTTATTGACATCGTTTATCGCCGCCGGACGGGAGACAAGACATGACCACACCTCTCGTCGAAATGCGCGACATGCAGAAATCGTTCGGCGGCATCAAGGCCGTCGATCATGTCACCATTGATCTGTATCCTGGCGAGGTCGTCGGTGTTCTGGGTCACAATGGCGCCGGCAAATCCGTGCTGACAAAAATGCTGTCGGGCGCATTGCCGCGCGATGGCGGCGAAATTTTCATCAATGGCAAGAAGGCGGCGATCAACAATCCGCGCGATGCCCGCAATCTGCAGATCGAGACGATCTACCAGTATCTTGCTCTGGCCGACAATCTGGATGCCGCGTCCAACCTGTTTCTTGGCCGCGAACTGGTGACCCCACTGGGATTTGTCGATGACGCCTTGATGGAGGCAGAGACCCGAAAGATCCTGAAACGCCTCAATCCGAATTTCCGGCGTTTCCACACGCCAGTGGCGGGGCTTTCGGGTGGTCAGAGACAATCGGTTGCAATCGCGCGCGCGGTCTATTTCAACGCCAAGATCCTGATCATGGATGAGCCCACGGCGGCTCTCGGCGTGCAGGAAACGCGGATGGTTGCCGAACTGATTGATCAGCTGAAATCCGAGGGCATCGGCATTCTTCTGATCGATCACGACATTCACCAGGTGAAGTCGTTATGCGACCGGGCCAACGTGATGAAGAACGGCCAGCTGGTCGGGACCGTCAAGGTCGCCGATGTGTCTGAGGACGATCTTCTCGGCATGATTATCGCCGGCAAATGCCCACCCGGGGCGATACCGGGCCCGGGCGCAATTCAAACTGCCTGATCACACACAAACCGGGGCCTTGAGCCCCGGTTTTTTGTTGCATCGCGGCAATTTCAGGCGCGCTGTTCAAGTTATTGAGTCTGAAGTGTATGAATAAACATTAAATAACAGCGACTTAAGAAAATTTATCAACAGATAAAGAATTTTGAAAATTCCTATTGCAATGCAGCATGAACTGCACCATATTTGTTTCAACGCCACGCCGAACTCCTCCTCCTCCCAATTCGGCATGGCAGTAGTCGTGATGCTCTGCACCGGGATCCTCCTCCCAAGCACCGGTCCGGATGTTGCGACGAAGTACAAACGCCTGTCGGGTCCTGCCCGGCAGGCGTTTTGTTTTTCCGGGCTTGCCGCGTCCCCACCACAGTGATCCCCCTTGCTGCGGACAGCTTGGAAGCTGGCACGCCTTCCACATCTCAATCCGGCGCTGCAATGGACTGGTTCGCTGGCCGGCGGTGTCGGCACCATGACCCACCAGCTCTGGCTGCTGTATCGGGGTATGATGTGCCCGGAGGCTGCGGTTTGGGGCTGGGTTATGTCTCGCCGGTCTCGATCCTTTTACGCTGGTTTCCGGACCATCGCGGCATGGCAGACCGCATGGCAATCACGGGTCTTGGCAGCGATTTTGCGACAATGCCTGCCGATCCGGCCGATTATCTTCGGAACCAGGCATGGCGGCGTAGCTGCTCCCCGCGGCACATGTTTGTGGTGGGGAGGTTTTATCTTTCTACCGGATAGAAATAGGCCTTGTGCTGTTGCGCAACGGTCGAGATGTGATCCGCCACGGTACGCACCCGCGCCAGGTCGCGCGCTGATTCATGATAGACCATGAAGTAGGATCGCCCGATGCGGTGTTCGGGCAGCAACCGGACCAGATCCGGGTCCAGCGCGGCGATGTAATCATGCAAAACAGCAATGCCGGCGCCGGAGCGTACGGCTTCGGTTTGCCCGGTGGCGCTCGATATTTCGAACTGCGCCGTCCAGTTGCGCAGGATTTCGCGGGTGAACTGGAGAGAAGGCGAGAAAATCAGGTCTTCCACGTAACTGATCAGGCGATGCTGCTTGAGATCGTCCGTGCTTTTGGGTGTGCCGTGCTGTTCGATATAGGAGCGTGATGCATACAGCGACAGCGAATAATCAACCAGTTTGCGCGCCACCAGTCGCCCTTCGGCCGGGCGTTCGACCGTGATGGCGATATCGGCCTCGCGTTGCGGCAATGAGAAGCTGCGCGGAACCGGCACCAGTTGAAGCCGCAGATCGGGATGCCTGGCAATCAACGCACCAAGCCGCGGCGCCAGGAAGGAAACCCCGAAACCGTCAGGTGCACCGATCCGCACCGTGCCGGATATGGCGCTGTCGGTGCGCCCGAGATTGGCCTGCGCCGCCAGCATCTCGGCTTCCATGCGCTCGGCATGGGCCAGAAAGGCTTCGCCTTCCCCGGTCAGCCCGCAACCATTGGTGCGGCGGACCACCAGTTGCGCGCCGAGCGCGGTTTCAAGCGATGTGATCCGTCTTGCCGCGGTGGCGTGGTTGATTCCCAGCCGTTTCGCAGCTGCCAGAATCTGCCCGGCACGGGCGACAGCCAGAAAAACCCTGATATCGTCCCAGTTCACGGCAAACTATCCAAACACCACGGTTTTGTGGCCGTTGAGCATGACACGCGATTCCAGATGCATCTTCACGGCTCGGGCCAGAACCCGTGCCTCGATGTCCCGACCGGCGGCGACGAAGTCATCGGCAGTCATGGAATGGCTCACGCGCTCGGTTTCCTGTTCGATGATCGGGCCTTCATCGAGATCGGCGGTGACGTAGTGCGCGGTAGCACCGATCAGCTTGACGCCGCGCTCATGCGCCTGGTGATAGGGTTTGGCGCCCTTGAAGCTTGGCAGGAACGAGTGGTGAATATTGATCACCTTGCCGAACAGCCGTCGCGAAAGTGCATTCGACAGAACCTGCATGTAGCGCGCAAGGATCACCAGATCCGCGCCGCTTTTGGTGGCAAGCTCCAGCAGCTTTTCTTCCTGGTCCGCCTTGGTGTCCTTGGTTACAGGCCAGTGGTGGAACGGAATGCCTTCGATTTCCGCGGTTCTGCGGCTGTCCTCGTGATTGGAGACGATTGCCACCACCTCGGCGTCCAGCCAGCCGACGCGGATCTGATAAATCAGGTGCAGCAGAGCGTGGTCGAATTTCGACACCATGATGATGATCTTCGGGCGCTTGGCCACTTCATTGATGTCGAGCCGCAGTTCAAACCGTGCTATCGGTGCCTGAAGGCACCGTTTGATGGCCTGCGCATCAACGCCGTCCGGTGTTTCAATTGCAATCCGCATGAAAAAGCGGTTGGTCTGACGATCCCAGAACTGGCTGGATTCAGCGATATTGGCGCCGATCGCCGCAAGTTCGGTGGTGATTGCTGCAACAATGCCCGGCTGATCAGCGCAGGCTATTGTGATGACAAAATGCGGATGCGCCATGACAGTCTCCGGTTATTGATGGCCCTGATCTCGACCGCTCTCCACCGGCTTTGCAGCATCGTTCCGGGACGGTCAAGTCCGCCCCGGAGTTGGATATAAGTCCAGTTAGCCGTGGGCGATCATTACGTGCCGCACTGCGGTATAATCCTCAAGTGCGTAAAGCGACATGTCCTTTCCATAACCTGACTGCTTGATGCCGCCATGCGGCATCTCGTTGACCAGCATGAAGTGGGTGTTGATCCAGGTGCAGCCATATTGCAGCCGCGCCGCACAGGTCATCGCCTTGGAGATATCCTTTGTCCAGACAGAGGAGGCCAGACCGTATTCGGAATCATTGGCCCAGGTGACGGCCTCTTCGGCATCCGAGAACCGGGTCACGGATACCACGGGGCCGAACACTTCCCGGCGGACAATTTCATCCGATTGCAGGGCGCCTGCGATCAGTGTGGGCTGGTAGTAAAATCCGTTTCCGTCACCCGGCTTGCCACCTGTTGCGACTTCGATGTGTTTCATTTCGGTGGCGCGCTCAACAAAGCTTGCCACCCGGTCGCGCTGCCGTTTGGAGATCAGCGGGCCGATCTCGTTGTCCGCGTCATCCGCCTGATCATACTTGATGGTCGATACCGCCGCCGAAAGCCTGTCGACCAGCTTTTCGTAGATCTTCGGTCCGGCATAAATCCGGCAGGCTGCGGTGCAATCCTGTCCGGCATTGTAGTAGCCGAAAGCGCGGAGCCCATCGACCACTGCATCCAGATCAGCATCGTCGAACACGATGACCGGCGCTTTGCCGCCCAGTTCCAGATGCGTACGCTTGACCGATTTGGCCGCCGCCTGCAGCACCTTCTTGCCGGTGGCGACATCGCCGGTGATCGAGACCATGCTGATCTTGGGGTGGTTGATTAGCGCATTGCCGACGCTTTCGCCGCGGCCCAGAATGACGTTGACGACGCCTTCAGGCAGGATGTCGGCCAGGATCTTGGCGAACTTCAACGAGGTCAGCGGTGTCTGTTCGGAGGGTTTGAAGACCACGGTGTTGCCGCCGCCGATCGCCGGTGCCAGCTTCCACGCCATCATCATCAACGGGTAGTTCCAGGGCGCAATGGAGGCGATGATGCCGATTGGATCACGGCGCACCATGGAAGTATGGCCCTCCATGTATTCGCCAGCCGCCTGGCCGGGCATGCAACGTACGGCGCCGGCGAAGAACCGGTAGCAATCGACGATTGCCGGGATCTCGTCATTCTTCACTGCATTGATCGGTTTGCCGCAATTGAGTGCCTCGAGTGCTGCGAACCCGTCAGCTTCGGCTTCGATCCGGTCGGCGATCTTGAGCAGATACCCGGAGCGCTCCGCAGGCGTGGTCCGCGACCAGGTGGCAAAGGCTTTCTCTGCTGCATTGACTGCAGCCTCGATCTGGATTGAGGAGGCTTCGGGAAGATTGAGAATGGTCTCGCCGGTGCGCGGATTGAAAATCTTCTCTTCGGCTTCGGTCCCGGCTTCAAACCGGTTGCCGATCAGCATTTGGGTGTCCATGGCGTTTCTCCCGTGAGTTATTTGCCCTGTCCGGAGATCTGGTCTCCGTCCCGGGTCAGGTAGTAGGCGGCAAGAATGGGCAGGAAGGTGACCAGCACGACGACCATTGCCACCACATTGGTGACCGGGCGCTGGCGCGGCCTGACCAGTTCTTCAAGCATCCAGATCGGCAGCGTGGCCTGCTGGCCGGCGGTAAAGGTGGTAACGATCACCTCGTCAAACGACAGCGCGAAAGCCAACATGCCGCCGGCCAGCAGCGCCGTTCCGATATTGGGAAGGATGACATGACGAAAGGTCTGGAACCCGTTGGCGCCGAGATCCATCGAGGCTTCGATCAGCGAGCCCTGCATCCGCCGGAAGCGCGCCACCGCGTTGTTGTAGACCACAACGACGCAGAAGGTGGCGTGGCCCAGAACGATGGTCCAGAACGAAAACGGGATTTCGGCGAGGTTGAAGGCCGAGCGCAGCGAAATGCCGGTGATGATGCCGGGCAGGGCGATCGGCAGGATGACCAGGAGCGAGATCGCCTCGCGTCCGAAAAACCTGGTCTGCGAGATCGCAGCCGCGCACAGCGTGCCAAGCGTCAGCGCCACGGCGGTCGAGATCGTCGCGACCCGCACCGACAGTCCCAGCGCTTCCCAGACATCTGGCCGGTTCCAGGTCACCGCGAACCATTTCAGCGTCAGCCCGGGGGGAGGGAACTGGTAGCTCTTTTCCTCGGTGGTAAACGCATAAAGAAAGATCAGCAGGATCGGCAGATGCAGGAAGGCGAGGCCGACGCCAGCGGCGATCTTCAGACCCATCGGCGTGCCGGTTTGACGATCAGAGCGCATTGAAGGCTCCCGCGCGTTTGGCCAGCCACAAATAGATCCCCATGATCACCACGGGCACCACGGTAAACGCTGCCGCCAGCGGAATATTGCCCGCTGTCCCCTGATGCGCATAGACCGCCATGCCGATGAACAGGTGCGAGGTGCCGATGATCTGCGGGATGATGTAATCGCCGAGCGTCAACGAGAAGGTAAAGATCGAACCGGCAATCACGCCCGGCAATGCCAGCGGCAGCAGCACATTGCGGAATGTCTGGCCGGGCGAGGCGCCAAGATCGGCGGAAGCTTCCAGAAGGTTGCCTGGAACCCGCTCGAGCGCTGCCTGCATCGGCAGGATCATGAACGGCAGCCAGACATAGACGAAAACCAGAAACGTCCCTGTCGGGCTGACCGACAGGGAATTGCCGCCGACAACAGGCAGGGAAAGCCAGGCGTCGACAACAAAATTCAGGTGAAGCTTTTCCAGCACCCAGGTCAGGATGCCTTCCTTGGCCAGGATCAGCTTCCAGGCATAGATCTTGACCAGATAGCTCGACCACAAGGGCAACATCACCCCGAGGTAAAACACAGCCTTCCAGCGTCCCTTGGCGTAGCGCGCCGCGAAATAGGCGATAGGAAACGCAATGATCGCCGAAGCAATGGTCACCATCGCCGCCATGGTGACGGTGCGGACGATGATGTCGAGATTGGAGGGGCGCAGCAGTTCGCCATAGGTTTTCAGGGTGAACTCTCGAACCACCATGCCGGAGAACTCATCAATCGAGAAGAAGCTCTGAATCAGAAGGGCGAACAGGCTTCCGAGATAAATCACCCCGAGCCACAGCAGCGGCGGTGTCAGCATTAAAAACAGCAGGAGCTTCGGATTGCGCCAGAACGCGTCCGACAATGCGCCTCCCAGACCGCCTCGCCCGGGCAAAATGGCGGCAGACTGGACGGTTGCGGCGCTCATGCATCCGCTCCCATCAGATGTAGCGCAGAAGGCTCCCAGGAAAACCGGATGCTGGCGCCCTGATCCGGCACTTGCGCGCCGGAAGGCAACAGCACGTTGAGGCTTTGGCCCGCCACATTGAGCGTCACCCGCGTTGCGCTGCCCAGAAAGCTCGTCCCGGTGACGCGGGCCTCATGGCCGGTATCCGTGCCGAGACGGATGTCTTCGGGCCGGAGGCTTGCCCATTCGGCCGGTCCGCCCAGCCGCTGGGTGAATACAGGGGGCAACACGTTGGAGGAACCAACGAAATCTGCCACGAAACGGGTCTTCGGACGCCTGTAGATTTCTTCGGGCGTGCCGGTCTGCATGATCCGGCCTTCGTTGAAAACCGCGATCCGGTCAGCCATCGACAGCGCTTCGCCCTGATCATGGGTGACAAAGACGAAGGTGATGCCGAGCGCCTTCTGCAGAACTTTCAGTTCTTCCTGCATCTGCTCGCGCAGCTTGAGATCAAGCGCGCCGAGAGGTTCATCAAGCAACAGAACCTTGGGCTTGTTGACCAGCGCCCGGGCAAGCGCCACGCGCTGTCTCTGGCCGCCAGACAATTGCCCCGGCTTGCGCGCGCCGTAACCGAGCAGTTTGACCATCTCGAGCGCGGCCTCGGCCTCGCGCAAACGTTCAGCCTTGCCAACGCCGCGGATCATCTGCCCGTAGGCCACATTGTCCGCCACGTTGAGATGCGGAAACAGCGCATAGTCCTGAAACACCGTGTTGACGTTGCGCCGGTAGGGCGGCACGCCTTCGGCCGTTTCTCCGAATATCTCGATATGCCCGGCCGTCGGCTGCTCGAAACCCGCGATCAGCCGCAGGCAGGTCGTCTTGCCGGAACCCGACGGACCGAGCATGGCGAAGAACTCGCCAGGCGCGATCTCCAGATCGACGGCGTCGACGGCGCGAACGCTCCCGAAATGACGGGAGACCTGCTGGAATGAGACGGCATACGGCATGGAAAATCCAGATCAGTCCTGATGTGCCCTCGAAGCGGCACCGGCCCACCAGGGGGCATCGTGAGGGGGTAGCGAAGCGCCGGTCTCCCTCCCCAAAGTCACGGGAGGGAGATGTTGGCTTGGTTCGGTAGTATGGCCGGTTCAGCGACCGCCGATGACGCCGATATAGTCAGAGACCCAGCGATAATAGGGCACGCATTCGTCCTGGCTTTCGCATTTCGAAACCGGAGTGGTCCAGAAGTTGATCCTGTCGAAGTCATCCAGTCCGTTGGCGGTGCAACCTTCGGCGGTTTGCATGCCACGGCCATCGGTGCACGCAGCAGGAACCGACGGGTTGGCGCCAAACCAGACCGAGAGATCGGACTGCAGGTTGGAGGCCAGCGAATGTTCCATCCACTTGTAGGCGCAGTTTGGATTGGCCGCATCTGCATGCATCATCGTGGTGTCGGCCCAGCCCGTGGCACCTTCCTGAGGAATGGTGGAAGCCACCGGCACCTTGTCGGCCTGCAGCAGATTGACCTGGAAAGGCCACGAACCCGAAGCCACGACGCCTTCGTTCTTGAAATCGTCGATCTGGATGAAAGCGTCATGCCAGTAGCGGCCGACCAGCGTGCGCTGCACGCGCAGCAGGTCAAGTGCTTCCTTGTATTGGGCTTCATTGAGCTCGTAAGGGCTCTTGATGCCCAGCTCCGGCTTGTGGAACATCAGGTACTGTGCGGCGTCGGCAATGTGGATCGGACCATCATAGGCCTGGACCCGGCCCTTGTTGGTCTTGCCATCGGGCAGGTCCATTTCTTCAAACACCACGTTCCATGAGGTCGGCGCTTCCTTGAATGTTTCTGTGTTGTACATCAGCACATTCGGGCCCCACATATAGGGAGTGCCGTAGTGAACGCCGTCAACTGTGTGCCAGGGGGCATCCTTGAGGCGGTCATCGACCGTCGACCAGGACGGAATGAGATCAGTGTTGATCGGCTGCACGCGCTTGCCGGCGATCAGCCGCAGCGATGCGTCGCCAGACGCGGTGACCAGATCGAAACCGCCTTCGTTCATCAGCGCCACCATCTCGTCGGATGTGTTGGCGGTCTTGACGTTGACCTTGCAGCCCGAGGCTTCCTCGAATTTGGTCACCCAGTCGAAGGCCTTGTCGGTTTCGCCGCGCTCGATATAGCCAGCCCAGGCGACGATGTTGACCTGACCTTCGCCGGGTCCGACTTCGGTCATCATTTCCGCCGAGGCAAATCCCGGCGCCATGACCGAAAGCGCCAGCGCCATCGCCGTGCATGTATTGAAGATCTTTTTCATGTGCTTGAGCTCCCACCGTTGGTGACCGCCGGAATAACGGTCAGCGTCGGGAGCCAACAGTGATACGGCCGGTCTGGGTGCGCAAATACTTTTATCAGAATTATGATATCGGAAAAACCGATACCTATATCAGCGCTGACGTATCGCTCTCTGCGCCTGAGAAAGGTCAATGAAATCGCGTGCGGCCTGCGTCATCTGGCTGCCACGCCGCCAGGCCACGCCGACCTGCACCATTGGCAGGCTGCCTGATACATCGCGGCTTTCGATCCGGTCGCCTTCCAGCGACCATGGCCTGTAGACAAGATCCGGCAACAGCGCCACACCTGCACCGGTGGCAACCAGGCTGCGCACGGCTTCCACGGATCTCGTCCGGAAGGCGATCTTCGGACGCGAGCCAATGGCGCTGAGCAGTTTTCCGGTGCTTTCCTCGATTTCGTCAATGGTCAGCATGATCACCGGTTCTTCTGCCACATCTGCGACCGTAATGCTTTCAGCAGACGCCAGCCGATGACCGAGCGGCAGCCACAGCCGGTAGGGAGAAACCTCCAGGATCTCGGTTTGCAGCGCCATCCGGTTGCGCAAATTGGAGATCACGATCACCGCGACATCAAGTTCGCCGCCGATCAGCAGATGTTCGAGATAATCGCCATTGTCCTCGATTGCCGAAACCGTAACGCCGGGAAAGGCCCGGCGGTAGCGCGCCAGCAGATCTGACAGCACATAGCCGGCCACCAGCGAGGTCACCCCCAGATTGAGCGTACCGGTCAGGTTTTCTTTTTCATCGGAGAAGGTACGTCGCGCGTCGGACACATCGGAAAGAATCTTGGTCGCGTGGCGAAGAAACTGGTGACCCTTGTGGGTGATTGTCAGCCCGCGCGAGTGACGATCAAACAACTCGACGCCCAGATCGCCTTCAAGCTCCTTGATCGCTTCGGTGACCGCCGACTGGGAAATCGACAGATTTTGCGCGGCCCCGGAGACGGTACCCTGGGCGGCGACGGCGACGAAATACTGCAATTGGCGAAGCGTAAAGGCCATGCCCCAGACAACCAGCATTCGCGACGGCTGACAACGGGTTAGATCCCAGTTTGCCGGATTCCGACGGCAGGGAGCGGGTCCGCCCAATCCGGCTGGCGCCATCCGCGCCAGGAGATCAACAAGCGTTCGGTTACCCCCGCCGCAATTGCGGCATCACAGATCCATTGTTTCGGTATTCTGCATACACTGCGGAGGGTAATACGGCCAGTTTGCCTTGCTGCAGGAGGTCGCAATCTCCACGCCGGGTGACACGATCCGAATATGGCGCACCCGGGTCTCGTTGCCGGAGCCCGCGCTTTGGGAGACTTGAACCGGTTGTGCCGAATAGCTGGAGGCAAAACCGTTCAAGGCTGCCAGGTGAGAGATTCCGTCCGCGTCGGCGGCAATGGCGACCGCGCCCAGAGCGAGGACAGAAGCGGTTGATATGATGGCAATCTTTTTCATGCCATATTAACGCCTAACATCCGCCTTGGTTCCCGGGAGTCTTCCGGGACTTGTCAAACGGCACCGCGGCGCGGTCTTGCCGGGTTCGCCGGATGAGTTCATCCGGTACTGTCGAGATCCCGTGCGCTGCCAATAGCGTCGAGGCGCTTTTGCAGCGCCAGACGATCGATGCTCGCCAGCGGCAGATTGGTGAAAATCGAAATCCGTGCGTCCATCATCCGGTATGCATCCGAAAATGCGAGACGTTTTTCGGCCTCGGTTCCCTCGGCTGCAGCCGGATCCGGCACGCCCCAATGGGCGCTCATCGGTTGTCCGGGCCAGACAGGGCAGGATTCATTGGCCGCATTGTCACAGACGGTGAAGACGAAATCCAGATATGGGGCGTCCGGCCGGGCAAATTCATCCCAGTTCTTCGAGCGCGCGAAGCTCGTGTCGTAGTTCAGTTGTCGAAGCAGGTCCAGCGTGTAGGGATGGACTTCGCCCTTGGCCTGCGAGCCGGCCGAATAGGCCTTGAAGCGGCCCTGTCCGGCGCGGTTCATAATCGCTTCCGCAAGAATAGATCGGGCGGAGTTGCCGGTGCACAGAAACAACACATTATAGACTTTTTCGGTCATGATCGCCTCGCTGGTCGTGGGTCCGGTTCGACGGCTTACGGGCCGCGGCCTGACTGTCGGTTGGTCTTCAAAATCAATATATCAAGAATACTAGATGAAAATGAAATTGCAAGACGTCGTTTGATTCTATTCAACCTGACTGGCGCATTACCGGTCTGATCGCGACAACAGACCGGTTTGCGGCGGTGTGCCATCATTCCATACTGTAGGTGAAGCCATGCGCTGTCATCATGGGACATTTGTTTTCAAGCCCTATGATAGGGCCTGGTCGACCCGATGTGTGCACATCCATCTGCATCTCGGCGTTCGGCATGCAGTCCATTATGCCGTTTTTGCTTTTGGATTGATGGTATTGGCGGGGTTCTTTCGCAAGCCTCGTGCGCGAACAACAAAGCCGGACAGGCAGCCTGCAGGTCTTGAGCGGATGTATCGTCGGGCAATTTTCTTGCTTGGCCCCGTTTCTTATTGCTCGATTGTGCTTTATGAAGCCGAAAAGCCGTAGCCGCTCATTCGCCCCGCACGGCGCCCGAATGAGCGGGCTCAAACACGAAGTCCGAAAGATCCGACATGACAGACCTTGCGACCATCCAGCCGGCGTTAGCCCGAGCGCTGGCAAAACGCGGCTATGAAACGCTCACTCCCGTCCAGGAAGCGGTGCTTGCGCCCGAGCTGCGCAAAGCAGACCTTCTGGTTTCCGCTCAGACCGGGTCCGGCAAGACCGTGGCCTTCGGGATTTCGCTGGCGCCAACGCTGATGGGGGAAGACGAAACGCTGCCGCGCGCCGGTGCGCCGCTGGCTCTGGCGATCGCGCCGACACGCGAACTGGCCATGCAGGTCGAGCGTGAACTGGCATGGCTCTACGGTGAAGCCGGCGCGCGCATCGCCACCTGCGTTGGCGGCATGAACATGATGACCGAACGGCGCACGCTGGAACGCGGGGCACATATCGTGGTGGGAACGCCTGGCCGGTTGCGCGATCACATCGAACGCGGATCGCTGGACCTCTCGGCCATTCGCGCCGTCGTACTCGACGAAGCCGATGAAATGCTCGATCTGGGCTTCCGCGATGATCTCCAGTTCATTCTGGATGCCGCGCCCGACCAGCGCCGCACCCTGATGTTCTCGGCAACCGTGCCCGCCGGCATCGCCAACCTGGCCAAGCGCTATCAGAACAAGGCAGTTCGGGTCACCACGGCTGGCGATCAGAAGCAGCATCTCGACATCGAATACCGTGCGCTCTCGGTTGCTCCCAATGACCGTGAAAACGCCGTCATCAACGTGCTGCGCTACTACGATGCCAAGAACGCCATCGTGTTCTGCAGCACACGCGCCACCGTCAACCATCTGACCGCGCGCTTTTCCAACCGCGGCTTTTCGGTCGTGGCACTGTCGGGCGAACTGAGCCAGAACGAGCGCACCCACGCCCTGCAAGCCTTGCGCGATGGCCGGGCGAAGGTCTGCGTGGCGACCGATGTCGCGGCCCGCGGACTTGATCTGCCGGATCTGGAGCTGGTCATTCACGCGGATCTGCCGAAGAACCCGGAAGGTTTGCTGCACCGGTCAGGCCGCACCGGTCGCGCCGGGCGCAAGGGCGTTTCCGCGCTGATCGTGCCCTACAATGCACGTCGCCGCACCGAAAGGCTGTTGTCTGACGCCCGCATTGCCGCCGCCTGGGCCCGCCCGCCGTCCGCTGTTGAAATTCTCGCTCGCGATGACGAGCGCCTGATGGAAGACGCGTCCTTCCAGGCAGAAGTCGGCGAGGACGAAACCGCAATGGTTTCCGCCCTGCTCGAGCGGCACGGTCCGGAAAAGGTCGCCGCGGCGCTGATACGCATGCATCGGGGCACGCGGTCTTCGCCCGAGGAATTGATTGACGACGGCCCTGTTGCAGCCCCCGGCGGCACCTATGCCGAGCGGGCGCCGCGCGAACATGTGGCGATCAAGGATGCTGTCTGGTTTTCCTTGTCGCTGGGCCGCAAGCAATCGGCCGAGCCGCGCTGGCTGCTGCCGATGCTGTGTCGCGCCGGCCATATAACCAAGACGGAAATCGGCTCCATCCGCATTCATGATCTGGAGACACACGTCGAGATCGCCGGGGCGGCAGTGGCGAAATTCGAGGCTGAAATCGGGCCGACGCGCAAAATCGAGAAAAATGTCACGGTGACCCGCCTCGACGGCGTGCCCCAGGCCCCGGCGCGGACACAGCGCCCGGCCAGATCCGTCGATGCGGATGTCTCCAGGGCTCCGCGTGAAGGCAGCGGCCCGCGCGCCGACCGGCCTGATCGATCCGGCGATGATTATCACCCGCGCGAAAAAGCAAAGCCGGACTACGCCAAGAAGCGTCCGTTTACCGGCGGCAAGAAGCGTGATGACCGTCCGCCGCGTCACGATGCCTACGCCGACAAGAAACCTTCGGCCCGCGAGGACGCCCCGCCTGCGGCGGGCGCCGGTAGCTGGCCTTATGATGACGTGGCCCCGGCGCCAAAGCCTGAAAAAGCCAAGTCGAAGCCTGAGGCAGCCAAGCCGGCCAAACCCGGCAAGGCCGCCGCCGCAGTCTCCGATGCGGGTTCGGACAAGCCGCCATTTGCCAAGGACAAGAAGCCCAAGCGCGACAAGCCGGGCTTCAAGGCTGATTTCAAGCCGGGTGCAAAGCCCGCCAAACCGCACCGCAAGGGTGCGAAAAACCCGCTCGCCGACGTCACCAAGCGGGTTACCGCAGCCGATGGCGGCAAGGGTGGGTTGAAACGCAAGCCGAAGCCTTGAGCTGATCAGGGGCAAGCATTGGATCTTGAACCATGTCGCGCCGGGCGGATCCTGCTTGGCGCGATATCGGTTCGGGCGCAGATCCCGTTGACCTCGAGGATGCAGAAATGCCCGGCCTGTCGCGACTGATGGGCCAGGCGACTGGGTCCGTCACCTGGCCCACGGCTGGCTTCGCCAGTCAAACGCAATGACCGGTGCGCATTCCGGGTTTCCTGAGATGATATAATCTCACCTGTTGTTGTCCGGACCCAGTAAATAGCTGATTTCTGTGATGGCTTGTTTTCGCATTCTTAACGAAAACATGTTTAGCTCGTGTCATGGGAATTGGCGCTGGCTTCCGGCATGAGACTTTCCCCATGCGCGGACTGGGTCCGTGCCCGGCACATGAAGGTTCATCGGGCGTGCCGCCTGTTTATACATTTAACACCGGACAGGCCGGACCCGATGCAGAACCTGTTCTGTACCGGTGGGCCTATTTAAAGCGAGGGTACGATGAGCGATACGCAAACCGCCAACAAGACTTCAGGTCTGGAAATCATTTCGTTTTTCCTCGGCGAACAGGTGTTCAGCGTGAACATCATGGCGGTCAGGGAAATTCGCGGCTGGGCGCCGGCCACGCCTCTGGCCCATGCGCCGCGCCACGTTCTGGGCGTCATCAATCTGCGTGGAACGGTTATTCCGGTCATCGACATGGCGCTGCGGCTTGGTCTTGAAGCCATCAACCCGACCGAACGCTCCGCGATCATCGTCGCCAGCATTCGCGGACAACTGGTTGGCCTTCTGGTCGACAACGTGTCCGACATGGTCACGGTGAGCGAAGACGAGATCCAGAATGTTCCTGAAGTCGGTGCGACCGAAGTTCAGAGAATGACCACGGCGATCATCGCCAAGGACAAGTCGATGATCTCTCATCTCGATCTTGATTCCTTGCTCGACGAAGAAGGCGAGCTCGCCGCCTGACATCTGTCGGCAGACAAGCCAATTGTGAAGGGCGGGTGCGCCGGGTCATCCCCGATGCGCCTGCCCTTTGACGTTTGACCGGGGGAAACACTTCAATCCGGCCCGGCCCGGCCCGATTGGGTGCAGGGGCAGGCGGCCTCCCGAGGGGATTGTTTGTGCACTGCACCAAGGGCGGTGGACATGACAGGGCAGGCAATGCATTGTGCGCGTTGCCGCAAGGCAGCCCGATCAACGGATACACCCCATGTCGATTCTGGCAAGCGTTCACCACCTGACCCACTACAAATACGACCGTCCGGTTACTCTCGGTCCGCAAATCATACGCCTCAGACCGGCGCCGCACAGCCGGACCAGGGTGGTGTCGCACTCTCTCAAGATCAGTCCCAAAGAACATTTCGTCAATTACCAGCAGGATCCTTATGGAAACTGGATGGCGCGATATGTGTTCCCCGATCCGGTGATGGAACTGAAGATCGAGGTGGATCTGGTCGCCGACATGACGGTCTACAACCCGTTCGACTTCTTCGTCGAGGAGTCGGCCGAAACCTGGCCGTTCAAATATCCCGAGGATATCGAACCGGATCTGGTTATCTACCGCACGCCCGAGCCCGCCGGGCCGCGCCTGGCGGCATTCATGCAGACGGTTCCGCGTGATCAGGCGCGGACGGTGGATTTTGTCGTCGGGCTCAATGCCCGGCTTGCCAATGAAATCGGCTATGTCATCCGTATGGAGCCGGGCGTGCAGACGCCCGAAGAAACCTTCCAGACCGGCAAGGGCTCGTGTCGCGACACCAGCTGGACGCTGGTCCAGATCCTCAGACACCTGGGTTTCGCCGCGCGCTTTGTCTCGGGTTATCTGATCCAGCTCAAGCCTGATCTGGTGGCAATCGATGGTCCGCCCGGCACCGATCATGATTTCACCGATCTGCATGCCTGGGCCGAGGTCTATCTCCCCGGCGCGGGCTGGATCGGGCTCGATCCGACATCGGGATTGCTCACCGGCGAAAGCCACATTCCGCTGGCCGCGACGCCGCACTACCGCAATGCCGCGCCGATTTCGGGTCTGGCCAGCTATGCCGAGGTCGATTTCGCTTTCGATATGCGTGTCGAGCGGATGGCGGAGCATCCGCGTATCACCAAACCGTTCAACCAGGAATCCTGGGCAGCACTTGACGCGCTCGGCCATGAGATCGACGCCAAACTCCAGGCTGGCGATGTCCGGCTGACCATGGGCGGCGAACCGACTTTCGTATCCATCGACGATTTCGAAAGCGAGCAATGGAACACCGCCGCCGTCGGTCCGCAAAAGCGCGAGGCCGCCGACAAGCTGATCCGCAGGTTGCGCAAACGCTTTGCTCCGGGTGGCTTCCTGCATTACGGGCAAGGCAAGTGGTACCCCGGCGAAACCCTGCCGCGCTGGACCTTTTCGCTCTATTGGCGGCGCGACGGCAAGCCGATCTGGCACAATCCCGAACTCATTGCCGATGAAGGCAAGGATACCGGTCAGGCCAGCCCCGAGACCGCCAAGCAGTTGCTTGCAGAAATTGCCGGCAATCTGGGGATTGAAGACGATCACGTTGTCGCCGCTTACGAGGATCCGGCAGAATGGATCCTCAAGGAAGGCAATCTTCCCGACAATGTGACACCGGACAATTCCAAGCTGGAAGATGCTGAGGAGCGTCACCGGATTGCAACCGTGTTCGGCCGAGGACTGGCGACACCCTCAGGCTTCGTGCTGCCGGTTCAGCGCTGGCAGTCCAAGGCCGCCGCGCATGGCTGGCGTTCGGAGAAATGGAAAACCCGGCGTGGTCATGTATTCCTCGTACCCGGCGACAGTCCGGTCGGCTATCGCCTGCCGCTCGGATCTCTGCCGCATGTGCCGGAATCGTCCTATCCGTTTGTCAATCCGGCTGATCCCACAGAGCCGCGCGGAGATCTGCCTGATCCCGCAACCGCGGCCAAGGCGCTCTCCGATGCATTGGCTGATTCCCGGGCCGCGGAAGCTGCTTCACAGCCCGTGGCCCAGTTCACGGCTGCCGAAGCCACACAGCAGCTTGTGGAGCAGAAGCTTGGCGATCTGGATGGCGCCGTGCGCACCGCGATCTCTGTCGAACCGCGCGATGGCCGGCTTTGCGTGTTCATGCCGCCGGTTGAGAAGGTGGAGGATTATCTCGAACTGGTCTCAGCCGCTGAAACCGCCGCGGACAAGCTTGGCCTGAAGGTTCATATCGAGGGCTACGGCCCGCCGCATGATCCGCGCCTCAACGTCATCCGGGTCGCCCCCGATCCGGGCGTTATCGAGGTCAATGTCCATCCGGCGACTGACTGGAAGGAATGCAAGGCGATAACGGAAGGCGTTTACGAGGAAGCGCGCCAGACCCGGCTCGGGGCTGACAAGTTCATGATCGACGGACGCCACACCGGCACCGGCGGCGGCAATCACGTCGTCGTCGGCGGCGCAACGCCGCTCGACAGCCCGTTTCTGCGTCGTCCCGATCTGCTGGCCAGCCTGATCCTGCACTGGCAGCGTCATCCCAGCCTTTCCTATCTGTTTTCCGGCTTGTTCATCGGCCCGACCAGCCAGGCCCCGCGGATCGATGAAGCCCGTCACGACAATCTCTATGAGCTCGAGATGGCGCTGGAACAAATCCCGCATCCTGATGCCGGTTCGCCGCCATTGCCCTGGCTGGTGGATCGCCTGCTGCGCAATCTCATGACCGATGTCACCGGCAACACCCACCGGGCAGAAATCTGCATCGACAAGCTCTACTCGCCCGATGGCACGACCGGCCGTCTCGGCCTGGTTGAATTCCGTGGCTTCGAGATGCCGCCGGAGCCGCGCATGAGCCTGGCTCAGCAGGTGATGATCCGTGCGCTGGTTGCACGGTTCTGGCAGACCCCTGCCACCGGACGCTTCACCCGCTGGGGGACGGCGCTCAACGACCGGTTCATGCTGCCACATTTCATCTGGCAGGATTTCCTCGATGTGCTGCGCGATCTGCGCGATCACGGATTTGATCTGCGGTCGGAATGGTACGAGGCGCAGGCCGAGTTCCGCTTTCCGTTCTGCGGCGAGGTCACCTATGAGGGCGTCCGGCTCGAACTGCGTCAGGCGCTCGAGCCTTGGCATGTGCTCGGCGAAACCGGTGCGATCGGTGGAACGGTCCGCTACACCGACAGTTCGGTCGAACGTTTGCAGGTCAAGCTCGAGACCGCTGATCCATCGCGCTATCTGGTGGCCTGCAATGGTCGGCCGGTGCCGTTGGCCGCGACCGGCCAATCGGGAACATCTGTTGGCGGCGTTCGCTACAAGGCCTGGCAGCCCGCACTGGCGCTGCATCCGGTGCTGCCCGTCAACGCGCCCCTGACCTTCGATATTTTCGATACCTGGTCGGGCAAGCCGCTGGGCGGATGTGTCTACCATGTCGCCCATCCCGGTGGCCGTAACTATGACACGTTCCCGGTCAACGGCAACGAGGCCGAAGCGCGCAGGCTTGCCCGTTTCGAGCATCGTGGCCATACGCCCGGCGCGTCGATGCCTGTGCCTGAAACTCCGCATGCGGAGTTTCCCTTTACGCTTGATTTGCGCCGAAAACCGGGAATCTGAGCCGTGCCGGGTTCAGCCATGGCTTCGCGAAGGCACCGGCCGCCAATTCTGGCGGACTATGCGGTGGTGCCGGGTGTTCCCGATGAATTGCTGTCGGAGTCCGGCAGTATCAGGCCGGCATGGGCCAATCTGATCGGCCATCTGGACGGCTTAAGTCGAGATGAGCGTGAGCGCAGCTTCGCCCGCGGCGCCCAGTATCTGCGTGACGCCGGCGTCTTCGTGCGCCAGTACGGCGATGGCAAAAGCCCGCGGGACTGGCCGCTGAGCCCGGTACCGGTGATCCAGCCGGCGAGTGAATGGAAGGCTTTGGCCGCTGGTCTGGCCGAACGGGCTGATCTGCTTGAGGAGGTTGTCGCTGATCTTTATGGCGAAAATCGTCTGGTCGCCGAAGGTCATCTACCTGCCGGTGTGATTGCGTCCAATCCTGAATGGCTGCGTCCGTTGATCGGAGTGAAACCGGCATCGGGCCATTTTCTGCATTTCCTCGCATTCGAAATCGGCCGCGGACCTGATGGCGGCTGGTGGGTCCTGGGCGACCGGACCCAGGCGCCATCCGGCGCCGGTTACGCTCTCGAAAATCGCGTGGCATCAGTCAGGTCGTTTCCCGGATTCTACACCGGCTCGAATGTCGAGCGTCTGGCCGGGTTCTTCCGCGCTTTCCGTGACGGGCTCATCTCCCTGCGCCGTGAGGATGACAGCCGCATCGGAATTCTGACGCCCGGTCCGATGAACGACACCTATTTCGAGCATGCCTACATCGCACGCTATCTCGGCATGATGCTGCTGGAGGGCGACGATCTGGTGGTCGACAATGGCAGGTTGATGGTGCGGACGGTCTCCGGCCCCAAACCCATCAGCGTGCTGTGGCGCCGGCTCGATGCGGCTTGGGCGGATCCGCTTGAACTCATGGCGAGTTCCCATCTTGGAACGCCGGGGCTTCTCGGCGCGGTCCGCTCCCAGGGCGTGACCATGATCAATGCGCTTGGCGCCGGTGTTCTCGAAAGCCGGGCTTTTCTTGCTTTCATGCCGCAATTGTCGAAGGTGCTGCACGGCAAGCCGCTGGCTGTTCCCAACATTGCCACCTGGTGGTGCGGTGGCGAGGCGGAGCGCGCCCATGTGCGTGACAACGCCCACGCGATGCTGATCGGATCGGCCAATTCCACCCGGCTTCCGCTGGAGCCTGATGCCGGCGCGGTGCTCAGAGGCGACATGTCTCAAACCGGTCTTGAACTGGCAGCCTGGCTTGAGGTGGAAGGGCGCAATCTGGTTGGCCAGGAACTGGTCTCGCTGTCGACCACGCCGACATGGGAGGACGGCCGGTTGACGCCGAGGCCGATGCGCGTCCGGGTGTTCATGGCCCGCACCCGCGACGGCTGGCAGCTGATGCCCGGTGGTTTTGCCCGGCTGGCTGCATCCGGTCAGGATCCGTCGGCGGTTTCGATCAGCAGCGGCGGCTCGGTGGCCGATGTCTGGGTCGTGTCCGACACCAAGGTGCCGGAAGATTCCATGCTGACGAAATCAGGTGAGGTGTTCGTGCGTGCCTCGCCGGGGTTGTTGCCTAGCCGGGCCGCCGACAATCTCTTCTGGCTCGGCCGTTATGTCGAGCGGGCCGAGGGCCAGATACGCCTGACCCGGGCTTACATGAGCAGGCTGGCGGAAACGCCGGCCGGCGGAACGCCGTTGATGACCGCGCTTGAGACCTATCTGGATGATCATGGCCTCGACATGTCGGAGGGGGTTTGCCCGGCCGTCGAGAAGACAATCGGGCTTGCGGTAAATTCCGCCAATCAGGTTCGCGACCGGTTCTCCGTCGATGCCTGGGCGTCGCTGGCAGACCTGGAACGCACGGTGGCCAACATGCGCAAAACCATCGTTCCCGGAGAGGATGCGGCGTCCGTGATGGGCGTCCTACTGCGCAAGATCACCGGCTTTTCCGGCCTTGTGCATGAAAACATGTACCGCTTCAGCGGCTGGCGCTTCCTGACCATCGGCAGGTCGCTCGAGCGCGCCATAGCAATGGCTGATCTGCTCGCCACCTTCGGCGAATGGACCGGTCCCCATGGCGGCTTTGAACTTTGCGTCGAGGTTGGCGACAGCGTCATGACCCACCGGCGGCGTTATTCGGTCACCGCCAGCCGCGATACGATCGTGGATCTGCTGGCGCTGGATCCGCTCAATCCACGATCGATCGCCTTTCATATCAACGAAATTCGCGATCAGGTCAGCCTGTTGCCGGGTGCCGATGTCAACGGGCAATTGTCAGACCTGTCCCGCGCGATCGTGAGGATTCATGCTGACCTTTCCGTTCACACGCCGCAAACTCTCGATCAGCCCCAACTGGTTGAACTTCAACAGGCAATTGCGCGCCTGACCAACGACATTCAAGCTCAATATCTCGATTGATGGCGATGCGTTACGATATCAAGCTGACCATCGATTATATCTTCGAAACGCCGGCTGCCGGCGCGCGCCAGATCCTGCATGTGATGCCGCTTGCCATTGAAGGCCGGCAACGCCTGATCGCCGGCAGCATTCACGTCGAGCCGCAACCCGCCATGCGCCAGGACCGTCTGGATTTTTTTGGCAATTCCCTGACCGAACTGGCATTTAACGAGCCACACAACGATATCATCATTGCGCTGAAGGCCAGGGTCGAAGTGATCGGCGGCGCAGCGCCCCGATCGGAATCGCCGGATCTACCCGAGCTCGCAAGGGCGTTGGACGCTCTAACTGATCTTGGATCCCGTTCGCCCCAGCATTTTCTCGCCGCCTCTCCCTATGCGCCACCCGATACCGCAATCGCCCGCTGGGCCCGGTCCCACCTGCAGCCAGGCCGTCAGACCGCGGAGATTGTCGCCACACTTGGCCAGGCGCTGCACCGGGAAATGCGGTTCGATGCCGAGGCGACCACAGTGGATACGCCTGCCGCAGAGGCCTTCGCGGCACGGCATGGCGTCTGCCAGGACTTCACCCACATCATGATCGTGGCACTCAGGAGCCTCGGCATTCCCTCGGGCTATGTCAGCGGATACCTGCGCACCCTGCCGCCGCCCGGCCAGGAGCGGCTTGAAGGCGCCGATGCCATGCATGCCTGGGTTTCGGCCTGGTGTGGACCAAGCGCAGGATGGGTGGAATATGATCCGACAAACGCGGTCTTCGCCGGCATCGATCACATCGTGGTGGCCTATGGTCGCGATTATGCCGATCTGGCGCCGGTGCGCGGCGCGATGCGCACGGCGGGCGGTCAGAAAACCAGTCAATCCGTGGATGTGGTTCCGGTCGTCGTATAGACCTCGCCGGAACCTCAGCGTCCGCGGATGCGCGGGTCGAGTGCGTCGCGCAAACCGTCGCCGATGTAGTTGACGCTCAGCACGGTCAGCGAAATCGCCAGGCCGGGCCAGAACACCCGTTCCGGATACTGCTGGAGATAATCGATCGCATCGAACAACAGCCGGCCCCAGGTCGGAAAGTCCGGCGGAAAGCCCAGACCGAGAAACGACAGCGCGGATTCGGTGATGATCGCCGTGGCGATGCCGAGCGTTGCCGAGACCATGATCGGAGACAGGACGTTGGGCAGGATGTGGCGCAGGATCATGCGCCGCGACGGGGTTCCGATCGACCGCGCCGCCAGCACGAATTCCCGCTCCTTGAGCGCCAGCACTTCACCGCGCACGATGCGCGCGGTCTGCATCCAGCTGGTGATGCCGATCGCCGAGACGATCAGGATGAAGGTTCCCATCTCAGGGCCGAAGCTGCGCGCCAGCGTTTCGCGGAACAGCATCACCATGACCAGCAGAAGCGGCAGCAACGGCAGGGCGAGAAACAGGTTTGTCAGCCCCATCAGGAATGTGTCGAGCTTGCGGAAGAAGCCGGCGACCACACCGATGAGAGTGCCCAGCAGAACGCTGATCAGCATCGCGGTCAGGCCAACGGCAATGGAAACCTGTCCGCCTGCCATCATCCGCGCCATAATGTCCCGGCCCAGTTGGTCGGTTCCGAACGGATGCGCCAGTCCCGGACCGGCGTTTCGGGCGCGGATGTCGATGAATGTCGGCTCAATGGTCCACAACAACGGGCCGATTGTCACCGCCAGCACGATGAACAGGAATACCCCGGCGCCAAACAGCGCGCCCTTGTGGGTCTTGAACTGATCCCAGACATCCCACCATTGCGAGCGTCCGGAGGTGTCGATCTTTGCCGGTTCGAGAACAGGAGCATCAGTCATAGCGGATCCTCGGATCAAGCAGGCCGTACAGCATGTCGGCGATCAGGTTGCACAGCACGATCAGCACGGCGAAGATGAAGGCAAGGGTTTGCACCATCGGCAGATCATTGGCGTAGATCGCGGTGATCAGCAATTGCCCCAGACCGTTCACCTTGAAGATTTGCTCGGTGATGATTGCTCCGCCGAAAATCGACGGAATACCGAGTGCGATCACGGTCACCACCGGGATCATCGAATTGCGCAGCACATGCACAAGCACCACCACTTTCTCGGTCATGCCCTTGGCGCGGGCGGTGCGGACATAATCATGATTGAGATTGTCGAGCATCGAGGCACGCATGAAGCGCGACAATTGAGCGGTCGTCTGCAGCGCCAGCACCATGACCGGCAACGTCATCTGTCGAACCTGTTGTCCAAAGCTCTCGAAATCATTGACCACCAGAGTGGTGTCATAGATCGATGGAAACCATGGAAGCATGATCGCGAAGAACACGATCAACAGCACGCCCGAGAAGAACGGCGGCACAGAAAAGCCGATCATGGAGACAAAGGTGCCGATCTGGTCGAACCATGAATATTGCTTGTAGGCTGATATGATGCCGATCGGCAGCGCGATCATCACGCCAACCACATAAGCAAGTCCCACGACCCATGCCGTTTGCGGCAGACGCTGGATGATGATGTCGAAAACAGGGGCGCGAAACTGCCAGGAAACGATGCGCTGCATGCCTTCGGCAAAACTGGTTCCGGCAATCCAGTCGATAAAATAGAGCGGCTCGACCCAGAAGAATTGCTTGGCCCAGAGCAGGTAGCGGATATAGGCCGGCGAATCGAGTCCGAGCGCTTCGCGCATCTTCTGGCGCACTTCAGGCGGGATGCTCAGCGGCTGGTCGGCGAGAGGGTCGCCCGGAGCCAGGTCCAGCAGCAGGAAGATGATCAGACTGATGAACACAAGCGTCGGTATCGCCGTCAATAGCCGTCGGATCGTAAAGGTCAGCATGAGCGACGCCTCGGTTCAACAGTATGCGCAGGAAAATTGAAATTGCGACAGGAATGGATGGTCCCGCCCGGGCGGGACCCTCCGTTTCCAGTCTTACTTGATGCGGTACCAGTCCGCGGCATTCCAGATTTCGGAATCCCAGGTGTTGAGCACAACACCGCCGAGGCTGTTGGAATGAGCCGAAACACGGCCACGATCAACCAGCGGAACGATGGTCATCGATTCCTTGGTGATCATCTCGTTGAGCTTCTTGGCGATTTCGGCACGCTTGGAGATTTCGCCGGTCTTGCCGAGCTCGGCAACCAGTTCGTCATAGGCCGGATCGCAGAAGCGGTTGATGTTCTCACCCTGCCACTGCGTTTCAGGTCTCGGAGCCTTCTCACAGGTGTACTGGCCAAGATACTGCTCCGGATCGGTGCCGTCGAAGTTGTTGGCGTACATTTCCACGTCCGCGTAGAACTTCTGGAACGTGTCCGGGGACGCCGGGTCGCCACCGAAGAACACCGAACCGTCGATGTTCTTGAGTTCGGTTTCAACACCGATATCAGACCACCACTGCTTGATCAGCGCCTGGAAGTCCTGGCGCACGGCGTTGGTCGAGCTTTGGAACAGAAGCTTGAGCTTCTTTCCATCCTTTTCGCGGATGCCATCGCCACCGACGGTCCAGCCGGCTTCGTCGAGCAGCGCCTTGGCGCCATCCACATCCTGGTCAAAACACTCTGTATTGGGCGAAGCGAACAGTTCCGGTGCAGGCACGAGGTTGCAGGTCGGGCGTCCGGCCTGGCCGTAACCGATTTCGACCAGCAGCTTGCGGTCGATTGCCATCGAAAGCGCCTTGCGAACCTTGAAGTCCGAAAGGATCGGGTGCGGGTGCTTGGCGGTTGAACGTTCGCCTTCGGCCAGATCCGGCGACGGATCGGTCATGTTCATTTCGATGCGCTCAACCAGCGTGCCGAAGCCGGAGATCGGTGTGCCCTTGCCGCCTTCGGCCATCTTGGCAATGACGTCCGGTGCCAGCTGCAGGTTCCAGGCGTAATCGTATTCGCCGGTTTCGAGAACCGCACGACCGGCCGATGCCGCATCGCCGCCACCTTTGAAGGTCAGGGTCGCAAATGCCGGCTTGGCAGGATCGCGATAGTTGTCATTGGCTTTCATGGTGATGACGTCATTCGGCTTGAAATCGGTGACGACGAACGGGCCGGTGCCGATCGGACCGAAATTGGCCGAGGTGCATTCCTGGGCTTTCGCGCCAAGGCAGTCCTTGAACTGGGCTGCCTGGAGAAGTGGCGACTGAGCGCCGACAAATGCGGCATACGGTACGGGCTTTGGGCCGCTGAAGTTGACGATGATGGTGCGCTCGTCCGGTGTTTCGATGCTTTCCACACCGTCGAACTTGGCGCTCTGGGCACACCCGCCATCGGGCGCCATGCAATAGTCTGCCGTGAACTTGGCGTCGGCTGAGGTCACCGGGGTGCCGTCAGACCATTTCAGGCCTTCTTTCAGCTTCCAGGTGATCGACGTAAGGTCGGCCGCGACGCCGCCGTTTTCAACGGTCGGAATTTCATCGACCAGATAAGGGACGAGCGCGCCTTTTTCATTGAAGCGGGCCAGCGGTTCGACAATGAGAGACGATGCCTCGATGTCCTTGGTGCCGCCCGACAGATAGGGGTTGAGGATCGAGGGCGCCTGCCAGTAAATGATCTTGACGTCGCCGTCCGAGCCGCGCTCGGCGTGAGCAACCGGTGCAATCGCCATCGCGGCGACTGCGCCCAGCAGAATAGTTTTCAGTCTCATGGCTGTCTCCTTGTTGATTTTTTATATTGTTCTTTCGCCGCCGGTTGGTTCCGCGGTCGTTGTCATGCTTTCCGAATACAGATGGCAGACCACCTGTCTTCCTTCTCCGAAATCATAGACGTCGGGTTCGATTTGCCGGCAGATATCCATGACTTTGGGGCATCGGGTGGAAAAATTGCAGCCTTTGGGAGGGTTGGCGGGGGAGGGCACATCGCCCTGCAGCACGATCGGTACGCGATTGCGCTCGGATTCAGGATCGGGTTCCGGCACCGCTGACAACAAGGCCTGGGTGTAGGGATGCAGCGGTTCGGCGAACAAGGCTTCGCGCGAGCCGATTTCAACGATCCGGCCCAGATACATCACCGCGACGCGGTCGGCGATATGGCGCACCATCGACAAATCATGGCTGATGAACAGATAAGTCAGGTTCAGCCGGGTCTGCAGTTCTTCCAGCAGATTGACCACCTGCGCCTGGATCGATACGTCGAGCGCCGCAATCGGCTCGTCGCAGACGATGAACCTGGGATTGAGTGCCAGCGCCCGGGCAATGCCGATGCGTTGCCGTTGCCCGCCGGAAAACTCGTGCGGGTAGCGCTTGGCGAATTCCCGGTTGAGGCCGACCCAGTCCATCAGTTCATAGATCCGTGCAAGACGTTCGGCGCCGCTCAGCTTCACGTGCTCGTCAAGCGGTTCACCGATGATGCTGGCGACCGTCATGCGCGGATTGAGGCTGGCTTGCGGATCCTGAAAGATCATCTGCATCATCGGCCGCTTCGAGCGCAGGCTGTCGCGGTCGACATGGGCAATTTCAAACCCGTTGATTTCGACGGTGCCGCCAGTCACGTCATAAAGCCGCAGGATCGAGCGTCCGACGGTGGACTTGCCGCAACCGGATTCTCCGACCAGTCCAAGCGTTTCGCCCGGCATGATGTCGAAGCTGATGCCATCCACAGCCTTGATGTCGCCGGAATGGGTTCGGAACAGGCCGGAATGGATCGGGAAATACATCTTGAGATCCCGCACCTTGACCAGCGGAACTGCAGCTTCGGCATCAGTCACGGTTTGAACTTCAGCCATTTACAGTCTCCGGCTCTTGCGTCGAGACCCTGCCCAGAAGGAAGCAGGCGGCGCGGTGGCCCGGCGCATGGATCGGCGTCAGCGCCGGATTTTCCTGTTCGCAGCGGTCGAAAGCAAACGGGCACCGGTTGCGGAAAGAGCAGGCGGCTGGCGCCTCATGCATGATCGGTGGCTGGCCCTCGATCACCTGCAGCCGGTCGGCGCGCGGTCCGCGAACGGCTGGCACGGTCTTGAGAAGCGCCTGGGTGTAAGGATGCCGGGGATCCCGGAAGATCTCGTTGACCGGGCCTTCCTCGACAACCTGGCCGGCATACATCACCATCACCCGGTCGGCGATCCCGGCGATAACGCCCAGATCATGCGTGATCCAGATGATTGCCATTCCCAGCTTCTGGCGCAGTTCCTTCACCAGCTCGATGATCTGGGCCTGAATGGTCACGTCCAGCGCCGTGGTCGGTTCGTCCGCGATCAGCACCTTGGGATCGCAGGCAAGCGCAATGGCGATCATCACCCGCTGGCGCATGCCGCCAGAAAACTGGTGCGGGTAGTCCTTCAGCCGCCGTTCCGGATCAGGAATGCCCACGAGTTGCAGAAGCTCGATCGACCGCGCCCGGGCTTGCGCCTTGGGCATGCCCATATGCGCACGCAGCGGCTCTGCCAACTGGAAGCCCACAGTGTAGACTGGATTGAGCGATGTCATAGGGTCCTGAAAGATGAACCCGATCCTGGAGCCACGCACCTGGCGCAACTTCTCCGGGCTGATCTTGAGCAGGTCTTGACCATCAAACATCACTGTGCCGTCACGCATCTCCGCGGGCGGAGACGGCAGCAGCCGCAACAGCGACATCATGGTCACCGATTTTCCTGACCCGCTTTCTCCCACCACGCCGAGCAGTTCGCCGGGACGAAGGTGGAAGTCTACCGAGTTCACCGCGTGAACTTCGCCGCCGCGGGTGCGGAAAACCGTTTTAAGCCCTTTAACATCCAGAATTGGCATGGCCGTGTCTGGCATACTGTACCCCTCGGGAGATGTTTTCCCGTTATTATTGTTGCCGGTCCGATCTTTCAATCAGCCGGTGGCGCATACTATTGACCAATTTTCCTGTGGTTGACCAGTGGGGTTTTTCAATTTGCATGATAAGTGTTCAAACCGGTGGCGGCGAGAACGAAAAATTCACGCGATAGCGGCCTTGCACGTGGCGGCTTGAGTGAGCAGAATTTCGCAAGCGTCCGATTTATCGAAATGATTGATCCATGTTTGGTTATCCAATGGAAAAATATTCTAAGTCTCGAGACATTCTGGCAAAACTGGTTTCCTTTCCGACTATCAGCAGCGACAGCAATTTGCCGTTGGTGGAGTGGGTTGAGTCCTTTCTGTCGGGCTACGGCATCACTTCGGAGCGGATCATGAGTCCGTGCGGCACAAAGGCGCATCTCTATGCCCAAACCGGTCCGGAGATCGACGGCGGAGTCATCTTGTCGGGCCATACCGATGTCGTTCCGGTTGAGGGGCAGTCCTGGTCAACCGATCCCTGGAAGCTGACCGAGCGCGACGGAAAACTGTTCGGGCGCGGCGCCTGCGACATGAAAGGCTTTGACGCGCTGGCGCTGCTGGCCATGGCACGGGCTTCAATCCTCCCGCTCAAGCGTCCGCTGCAACTGGCGCTTTCCTTTGACGAGGAAGTCGGCTGCGCGGCAGTCATTGATCTGGTCGAGACCATGCTTGGCGCCCTGCCGCGAGCGCGTGAGGTGATTGTCGGTGAACCAACCATGATGCGGGTGGTGACGGGGCACAAGGGCGGTCTGGCCTATAACATTCATGTGCGCGGCTTCGAGGTACATTCTTCCTTGTTGCCCTATGGTGTCAGCGCAATCATGCAGGCGGCGAAACTCATCGATTGGGCCAACCAGCGCAATGCGGCGAATGCAGCGCGGACGCCGTCCGAACTTGCCGCGCCCTTTGATCCGGCTTTTACCACGCTCCATGTCGGACAGATCGAGGGCGGCACCGCCCATAACATCACCGCCAAGGATTGCCGGTTCTTGATGGAGTTCCGTTTCGTCCCCGGCGAAAGTCCTGATGAGTGGGCCCGGGCGCTTGAGGCGAAAGTGGCGGATCTGACCGCCGAGATGCAGACAATCCATCCCGATACCGGCATCGATCTCAAACCCGGTTTCGCGCTTCCCGCGTTGACGCCGGAGATCGACGGTGCGGCGGAAACGCTGGCGCGCCGCCTGACCGGCGACAATGGCCGGCATGTGGTCAGTTACGGCACCGAGGGCAGCCAGTTCCAGACCCGCGGCTATTCCACTGTGGTCTGCGGGCCCGGCGATATCGCCCAGGCGCATCAGCCCGACGAGTTTCTCTCGCTCGAACAACTCGCTGCCGGCGAAGCGTTCATGGACCGGTTGCTCGATTCACTGTGTGCCTGAGCGCTTCAGCGCGGATCGAGATACTCAATCAAACAGGGCCGCGGCAGTTGCTTCAGCGCTCCGATGAGGTCTTCGCGGGTTCCAACCCTGCGCGACGGCAGACCGTAGGCTGCCGCAATGGCAGAAAAATCCGGCGCCGACGGGGTGACGCCGATCGGTGTGATCTTCGCTGACGTCATTGACGTTTCGATTTCCATGAAGCCGGAATTGTTCCAGACCACAAACGCCACATCCGCATCGCAATCTCGTGCGCTGCCAAGTTCGGCAAGCGTGAACTGAAACCCGCCATCGCCCAGCAGCGCCACTGCCGGCCGCCCGGGCTGGCCCAGCGCCGCGCCGATGGCGGCGGGAGCGGCATAGCCCAGGGTCCCGAAGCCGGTGGCCGAATTGAACCAGGAAGCCTGGCGTGGCGCTTGGACATACATGTTGCCGGCATAGACCAGTTGCGTCGAGTCGCCGACGATTGCCGCTTCGGGCAAGGCTCGCCAGATCTCCTCGACCAGGTCAACGTGTCCGCGATAGGTTTCCCCGATCTCGGCAAGCGCCAGGTCCCGGACCGCTTTCGCGCGTTTGCTGCCATCGCCGGGCCGGTCTTTCGGCAAGGGCAAGGCAGCCATCTCGCCAGACATGTCCGATAAAAAGGCTTCGAGATCGGCCTTGATCGCCAAAGCCGCGGGCGCACCGCGTGTCAGTTGGTCAGTGTCGATGTCGACGCGCATCAGGTTCAAAGGCAAGCTGAAGCGGCCATCATCATACATGTCGCAGTCGGTCGGCCCCAGTTCGGTTCCCAGCGCCAGCACCAGGTCGGAGCCTGACAGCAGCTCTCTCACACAGGCCAGACTGGGACTGGCCGGCACATCAAGTGCGGATCCGGCCATGATGCCCCGCGCATTGGTGGTGCTGACAACCGGCGCATCCAGCGCCTCGGCAAACTGGCGCAGGGCGTCTGCGGACCGTACCGCGCCGCCGCCGATCAGGATTGTCGGTGTTTTCGCCCGCCTGCACATGTCGATGGCCAAGCTGATATCAGCGGCTGAGGGGCGCGGGCGCGGGACAACCGGCATGGTGAATGTCTGCTCGCCCGCTAGCAGTTTCATGATGTCGGTGGGAATCTCGATATGCACCGGCCCGGGTCGTCCGCCAGTCATCACGGTGAACGCCTGAGCCAGCACGTCACTCAATTGCGCTGGATCAGTCAGTGTATGGGTCCACAGCGCCACGGTGCGGGCGAGGCCGGCCTGATCGGGCAATTCGTGCAGGTGGCCACGGCCCTGTCCGAGCGTCGTCGTGGCGTTGACGCCGGAGATCACCAGCATCGGAATGCTGTCGGCGCGCGCCTGCGCCATGGCCGTCAACGTGTTGGTCAGCCCCGGGCCGGTGATGACGAAACATACACCGGGTCGTCCGGTGACGCGGGCATAACCATCGGCCATGAAGCCCGCACCTTGTTCGTGGCGAGGCGTAACATGGCGGATCGGGCTCGCGGCAAGCCCGCGATAGAGCTCGATCGTGTGAACGCCGGGAATGCCGAAGACGGTGTCGACGCCGGCCTGCTCCAGCAGGGTGACCAGGGCTTGTCCAACGGTCAGCGAGTGGCCGGACATCAAAGCCCCTCCACAAAGCGTTTTATGCGCGCGCAGGCTTCCACGACCGATTCATCGGGCACGGTCAGGCTGAGCCGGACCAGTGCACCCGCATTGGCCCCGAACGAGGAACCGGGCATCACCGCGACGCCGGCTTCCAGCAACCGCCAGGCGAAGCTTTCGCCATCAAGTCCGGTGCCGGAAACATCGAGCACGATGAACATGCCGGCTTGTGGCCGGAACGGCGTGATGCCGTCAATTTTTTCCAGCGTGTCGGCGAAAAGCGTGGCGCGGTGTTTGTAGGAGGCGCGCATCCGCGCCGATGTTGGCAAATCCGAATTGAGCGCGAAGGCGGTCATGTCGGCGATGAAGGGCTGGTTGCCGAACAGCATGGTCTCCGCCAAGGGCAGCAGTTTGTCGCAGAATTCCCGAGGCCCGACCGCCCATCCGCTGCGGAAACCGGGCGCCGCATGCGATTTGGAGATCGATGACAGCGCGATCACCCGGTCCGCCAGCTCGGGATTATCAAACGGCGAGGCGAAATTGCCGTCGAATACCAGTTCTTCATACACCTCGTCGGCGACGATCCAGAGATGGTGTTTCCGGCAAACCTCGCCGATTTGAGCCAATTCGCCGGCGTCAAGCACCGCGCCCGTCGGATTGTGCGGCGAGTTCAGCAGCAGCACCCGCGAATGTGGTGTGATCGAGGCTTCAAGGTCTTCCGCGGTCAGCCGGAACCCGTTTTCGGATCTCAGCGGTACCGATTCCCGGTGCGCGCCGCTGGCGACAATGACGCCTTCATAGGTGGCGTAAAAGGGATCGCCGACAAGCACGCCGTCGCCAGGGCCGGTCAGCCCCATCATGGTGGCGAACAGCGCGGTCTGGGTCCCCGGAAAACACAGCACATTCCGGGAATCCACTCCGGCGCGCCTGCGGCTGTATCGTGCTGCGATCGCCTCCAGCAGCTCCGGCTCGCCGCGACCGTTCGAATAGCCGGTGCGGCCGGCGAGCATTGACGCGTGGCAGACTTCGAACAAACGCGGGTCCGGCGGTTGATCCGGTTCTCCGATTGTCAATTCGATGATGTCGGCGCCGGCGGCGTTCATCGTCCGGCAGCGCTGGTGAATGGCCCATTTGGCGCCCCCGGTATGAGCCAGGCGCTCGGTGATTGCGGCATAGTGCATCTTGGTTATTCCCTGAATTCCGCCGGGTCGATCCCGAGCAATGTCGCCACTGAATCGAGTGCTATCCGGATCACGTCGAAACGCGAAAAGTCGTCGCCGCCCATGGAAATCTCGATCCAGAGACCATCAAGCAGTGCGTTGAGCACAATGGCGTGTCTGCGGATGTCGGGTTTCGTGGCAGGTACTGCGCGCTCGGCCATGACCTCGCCGACCAGCTGTTCGATCAGATCACGAAATGACTGGTAGCCCTCACGGTGCGCCTGCGCCATGACCGGATCGGAGTTCACCGTACCGATGAAGGCGGCCCAGATTGACAGCGTCCGCCCGTCGGCCACCGGGGCGGTGACGCTGGCGCGGATCAGGCCCGCGAGCCGCGAAACCGCCGGCCCGTCGCCACAGCCCGATTCCGCCATGGCAATCAGATCCGAAATGAAGCTCCGGTAGGCCGCCGCGACCAGCTTTTCCTTGTTGTCGAAATACCGCCGGATCAGACCGGGCGTGACACCAGCGCGGTAGGAGACTTCGCGCACGGTTGCGCCAGCCAGCCCCAGTTCGGCGATGCTGTCGAGCGTTGCGGCAATCAGAGCATTTTGCCGCACCTCCTCAGGTTCATGATGAAACGCGCGGCGCGTCATTCCCGCCATACCGGGCGGGTGAGGCAGGTCGGTCCGCCTTCACATGGAATGCACAATGCGTCTGCCTCAAACACCCGCACCCGGCATTTGGCGGTCTCCATCAGGGCCCGGGTCTTGGGAAATCCGTCGACCATGATCACATCGCCGGGAACCAGAGGCAAAACATTGAGGTTGAGGCCGTTGGATGCGGCAAACTCGTCCGCCGGGGCTTCCAGCAAGGTGTAGCCGCGGTCCTTCAGCAATTGCCAGAAGGCGACAGGAAGCATCGGCGCGTAGACCAGCGCCAGTCTCTCGTCCAGCGGAGACACCACCGACATCAAATGCAGGCAGGCATCAGCGCCATTGCCAAGCGGAAGATCGAAGCCAAGCACGCTCACACCGTGCGGCGCAAGCATCGCTGCGAGTTGCTCGATTCCGGCCTGATTGGTCCGAACGCCGCGGCCGACAGCTAAGGTCGAGTGATCGACCCAGACGCAATCGCCGCCCTCGACGGATCCGGGTGCGGCAATTTCGCCCAGGATCGGAATCCCGGCAGCGCGATAGGCGGCGGCATGAAGCGCAGGCTCTGCCATGCGGCCGGGCTTTCCCATACGCAAGATGATCGCGCCATGGTCGGTCATCAGCGACGGGTCATGGGTGAACATCGCATCGGCAAGGCCGTCGCCCGAATCCTCGATCCAGAGCATCTCGGCGCCGCAGGAGCCAACCAGATCGGTAAAGATGTCGAACTGCTCGATGGCGCGCGCTCCGTCAAAGCCGGGGCCGTAATGCCAGTCCTCGGCCTTGGCTGAAAGAAGGCTTGCGCCCGGCCTGCGCATAGCGACCCGCTTTAAGGGCGCGGTCATGGATTGCGATCCGTAAGTCATCGAGGGTCCGATCGGGTGGTTTGCACTTTCTCAAATTATACACTTGATTAATTGCTGCGCAAGGGTCACGATTGACCAACTTCGCGACAGACGGAGCAGCAAAGGGAACGAATGAGCAGTCTACAATCCGGCGCGGAACCGGGCACCACGCAGCCTCCGCCAGCGGTTCAGGTCGCTGACTTGCACAAGACATTTGGTGAGCTTGAAGTTCTCAAGGGCGTTTCGCTGACGGCGAAAACCGGTGATGTGGTGGCCATCATAGGCGGTTCCGGATCAGGCAAGTCGACCATGCTCCGCTGCATCAACATGCTCGAGTTGCCGACCCGGGGTGCAATCAGCATCAAGGGAGAGACGATTGATATGAAGCCGGATGGCCGCGGCGGATTGCAGCCGGCCAATGCCGGTCAGCTCCGGCGCATCCGCACACGTCTCGCCATGGTGTTTCAAAGCTTCAATCTCTGGCAGCACATGACGGTTCTTGGCAATGTCATAGAGGTGCCTGTGCAGGTCATGGGTGTGCCGCGCGACGAGGCGATCGCGCGCGCCGAAACACTGCTCGACCGCGTCGGCCTGTCCGACAAGCGCGATGTCTATCCGGCATTTCTGTCCGGAGGCCAGCAGCAACGCGCGGCAATCGCCCGCGCTTTGGCGGTCGAACCGGAAGTGATGCTGTTTGACGAACCGACCTCGGCACTTGATCCTGAACTGGTCGGCGAAGTGCTTGCCGTGATCGCTGATCTGGCGCGCGAAGGCCGCACCATGCTGCTGGTCACGCACGAGATGAAGTTTGCCCGCGAGGTCGCCAACCACGTGGTATTTCTGGCCGATGGTGTGATCGAGGAAGAAGGTCCACCGGATGCCGTCTACAGCGCTCCAAAATCGGAGCGATTGCAAAAATTCCTTGCGACTGTTCAATAGTCGGAGGCTGAATGGGCAAAGCCCGATTTCTTTAACAGGGGAAAATCCATGAACACCAAGATCATCACAACAATCGCTGCCTTCGGCATGACGCTTGCCGCACAGGCCGCATCCGCCGAAACCGTCCGCGTCGGTGTCGCCGCCGAGCCTTATCCTCCGTTCACCGAACCGGATGCTGCGGGCAACTGGACCGGCTGGGAAATCGAATTCATGAACGCTGTCTGCGCTGAAGCCAAGCTTGACTGCGTGGTCACACCGGTCTCATGGGACGGCATCATTCCGGCGCTGACATCAAGCAAGATCGACGCCATCATCGGCTCCATGTCGATCACCGAAGAGCGCATGAAGACCATCGATTTCTCCGACAAATACTACAACACCCCGTCGGTGATCGCGACCGCCAAGGGATCGGGCATCACGCCCGATGCTGCTGGTCTCGAAGGCAAGATCGTTGGCGTTCAGGTCTCCACCATCCACCAGGATTACGTGACCACGCACTTTGCTGATGCCGCCGCCGAGATCAAGGAATACCAGACCCAGGACGAAGCCAATCAGGATCTGGCTGCCGGTCGCGTGGATGCCATCATGGCGGATTCGCTGGCGCTTGATGCCTTCGTCAAATCCGACGCCTGCTGCGAAATCGTCGGCGCGGTCGAAGATGATCCGGCCATTCTCGGCGCCGGTGTTGGCATTGGCCTGCGCAAGGGTGACGATGCATTGCGCGAAAAGTTCAATACAGCCATCGCCGCCATCCGTGAAAACGGAACCTATGAGGAATTCTCGAAGAAGTATTTCGACTTCGATATCTACGGCAAGTAAATGCCTGAATTGGCGCACTGCGCTCCAGCACGACCGGCGGTTTCCAACCGCCGGTCGTGTGTGAGTGTCTCAAATGCTTGACTGGGTAACAGGCCTGGCTTCCTGGGAACTTCTGGCGCTTGAACCTCCGGGCTGGGGCGGCGTTTTGCTCGGAGGCCTCGCGGTCTCGCTTCAGGTCGCCGTCGGCGGCTATATTCTGGGCTTCCTGATTGGCGTCGGCGGCGCCACCGGCAAGCTTTATGGCGGTCCGATCCTGCGTGACATTCTTGATGTCTACACCACGTTGGTGCGCGCCGTGCCGGAACTTGTGCTGATCCTGCTGCTTTATTACGCCGGGACCGACGCGCTCAACCAGGTCATGGTGTTGATCGGCGCCGAGCGCATGGATATCAGCGGTCTGGCCGCCGGCATCTTCGTCATCGGCGTGGTTCAGGGCGCCTATCAGACCGAGGTCTTGCGCGGCGCTTTCAAGGCAGTGCCCTATGGCCAGATCGAAGCCGCCAGGGCCTACGGCATGTCTTCGCTTCAGGTGCTCAGGCGCATCACCTTGCCGGGCATGCTGCCGCATGCCGTCCCGGGACTTTCCAATCTCTGGCTGATCGCCACCAAGGACACAGCACTCCTGGCCGTTGTCGGCGTCGCCGAATTGACGCTGGTGACGCGGCAGGCCGGAGGAACCACCAAGTCCTATTTTCTGTTTTTCTGTGCAGCGGGACTGCTCTATCTGATGGTGACATTGCTCTCCAATGTCGTCATCCGTCGGGTTGAGCGTTATGCCCGCCGCGGCATGCCGGCGGTGCGCTGATGGATCCCGAACTCAGAAGCTGGAAGGAACCGCACCGTCTGGTGCTGCTGGCGATCGGCATCGGCATCATTGCTTTCGCCGCGGTGACAATGCGCTGGGACTGGCTGCCGCGTTATTCGGGCAAGCTGGTAAGTGGCGTTGGCACCACGCTGTGGCTGTTGTTCCTGACCAGCATTCTTGGTTTTCTTATGGCTGTGCCGCTGGGGCTTGCCCAGGCTGCGGGACCGTTCTGGCTATCCGGTCCGGCGCGGGCGTTCTGCACCGTGATCCGCGGCACGCCGCTGCTGCTGCAGTTGTGGCTTCTGTATTACGGGCTCGGCTCGTTGTTTGCCTATTGGCCGGAAATCCGCCAGTCCTGGGCCTGGCCCTATCTGCGCTCGGCCTGGCCTTATGGTGTTCTGGCGCTGACATTGTCCTTCGCCGGGTATGAAGGCGAGGTGATGCGCGGTGCCTTTGCCGGCGTGCCGAAGGGCGAACTCGAAGCCGCGCGGGCCTATGGCATGTCGCCGTTCACAGCGTTCAGGCGGATCTGGTTGCCGCGCGCCATTCACCGTGCGCTGCCGACGCTGGCCGGCGAAACCGTGTTACAGCTCAAGGCAACACCATTGGTGGCGACCATCACCGTGGTCGATGTCTACGCCATCATTTCCCGCGTCCGTCAGGACACCTATCTGACCTATGAGCCGCTGCTGCTGCTGGCGCTGATCTACATGATCCTGACCGGTGTACTGGTCCTGGCGTTTCGCTGGCTCGAAGCAAAGGTTCCGGTCAAAAGCAGTTGACAGGTCAGGCAGCGCCCGGGCGGCCCTTGCGGCTCAATGTCGGCGTTGTCCCGAACTGGCGGCTGAACGCGCGTGAAAACGACGATTGCGAGGAGAACCCGGTGCGCGATGCGATGTCGGTCATGCTCAGTCGCGTGTCATTGACCAGGCGCCGGGCTGCGGCCAGCCTGAGCGACAGAAAATAGGCACCGGGCGTCTGCCCAAGTTGCCGGTCGAACAATTGCTCCAGTCCGCGCGCCGACATCGACACCCGTTTGGCGATTGCCGCAATACTCAACGGTGCATCGATATGGGTTTCCATGATCCTGATCGAACGGACCAGACGCGCGTCGTGATGGGCGCCTGCGAGGGTGACATTGACCTGCGGATCGCCTGCCGCACGCAGATCGTCATGCACGAAGCTGCTCGCCACATCGAGGGCTGCGGGATGACCAAGAACCCGCCGCACCAGATCCACCATCATGTCGAAGGTCGGAGACGAGCCCGACGTGGTGATGAAGCGCCGGTCGATCACATAGCGATCGGGTCGCAGATCAACATTGGGAAATGCCGTGGCAAATTCCTCGAAATCCTCCCAGTGCGTTGCCGCCCGATGCTCGTCAAGAAGCCCGGCGCGCGCCAGCAGCCAGGCGCCGGATTCGATGCCGATGACGACGGTCGCGTTCCGGGCCGCGCGATAGACATGCGCGATCAGCTTGCGCTCGGTCATCCGGGCCGCGCCGAACCCCGCCGCAATCGCCAGCACATCGCAAGCAACGGAGGCATCGTGTCTGGCCGAGACGGGCCAGGCGATGCCTGATGACGTCACCGGCGCTTCCCCGTCAACGGAGACGAAACGCCAGTTGAAGACCGTGCGGCCGGATTGACGGTTGGCGGCCCGCAGCGGTTCGACCGCACTTGAAAGGGTGAGAAGCGAGCAGCCCGGTACAATCAGCAAGTCAACCGTAATCGGGCGGCCCAGCTCGGAAATCATCGTCAGGGCTTTGCTTTGTGTCATGTTTTCTTCGTAAATTGGATTACATGCGTCTGCAAGCCAGTCATCATTGCGGCGCCATCAAGAGGAGGATTAGCTGCATGCCCCTGACCATGAATCGTGAGGTTTTCATCACCTGCGCCGTCACTGGCTCCGGCGCCACCCAGGACCGCAGCCCGCATGTGCCGCGATCGCCCGAGCAGATCGCCAATTCCGCCATTGACGCGGCCAAGGCCGGCGCCGCGATTGTTCATTGCCATGTCCGTGATCCCGAAACAGGCAGTCCGCGCCGCGATGTCGCGCTTTACCGCGAAGTTACCGAACGCATCCGCGAAGCCGAAGTCGATGTCGTCCTCAACCTGACTGCCGGCATGGGTGGCGACATCACCTTCGGCCCGACCGAAAGGCCGTTGCCGCTCAACCCGGTCGGCACCGACATGGCCGGCGCATCCGAACGCATGAAGCACATTCTGGAATGCCTGCCCGAGATGTGCACGCTTGATTGCGGCACCATGAATTTCGCCGAAGCCGATTACGTCATGACCAACACGCCGGGCATGTTGCGCGCCATGGGCGGGATGATGACCCAGCTTGGCGTCAAGCCGGAGATCGAGGCCTTCGACACCGGCCATCTCTGGTTCGCCAAGGAACTGGTCAAGGAAGGCGTGCTCGCACCCGATGCACTGGTTCAGCTCTGCATGGGCGTTCCCTGGGGCGCGCCCGACGATCTCAACACCTTCATGGCGATGGTCAACAATGTGCCCGACGACTGGAACTGGTCGGCCTTCGCGCTCGGCCGCAACCAGATGGCCTATGTCGCAGCCTCCGTGCTTGCCGGCGGCAATGTCCGGGTCGGGCTTGAAGACAATCTCTGGCTTGGCAAGGGCCAGCTTGCCACCAATGCACAACTGGTCGAGCGCGCCGCGACAATTGTCGAGAACATGGGCGCGCGCGTTATCGGACCGCAGGAAGTCCGTGAGCGGCTCAATCTTACCAAGCGCGCGCCGGCTTCGGCATAGTCTCAAAGAGGGAGGGTGGCATGGAGAAAGTCAAGTTCACAGCGATGAAGGATGGCGACCGGGAGGACTATGCGTTCCTCACCGAGCACGAAATCGATTATGCCGCCAAGACCGCCGAGCGGCTTCTCGCTGCCTTGGTGGATCTCGACAAGAGCCTGTCGGGCTACCAGGTCACACGGCTCGGCCACTCGCTGCAGGCCGCCACCCGCGCCTGGCGCGATGGCGCCGATGTCGACTGGGTGGTCTCGGCACTGCTGCACGATATCGGCGATATCTATGCACCCTACAATCACGATGAATATGCAGCCGCTATCCTCAAACCCTTCGTGCGTGAGCAATGCACCTGGGTGGTGGAAAAGCACGGCGACTTCCAGAAACTCTATTATGCCCAACATGTTGGCGGCAATCCGCATGCGCGCGATGCCTACGAGGGGCACGCCTACTACGATGATTGCGCCAAATTCTGCGAACGCTGGGACCAGAACAGCTTTGACCCGGACTACCCGCATGAAGACATTGAGTTCTTCCGCGATCAAGTCGAGCAGGTCTTTGCCCGCAAAGCCTATGACCCTGCAGTGATCCGCGCCGGTGAACGCGTTGAACTGACCGATCCCACAATTGCCAAAGAGCGAAACACATGAGTGAAAACAAGACAGCCGCCATCATCGGTGGCGGTGTCATCGGCGGCGGCTGGGCTGCGCGCTTCCTCCTCAATGGCTGGAATGTGGTCGTTTCCGATCCCGATCCGGAAGCCGAGCGCAAGGTTGGTGAAGTGCTTGCCAACGCGCGGCGATCCTTGCCCGCGCTGTCGGACGTGACCGTCCCGAAAGAAGGCAAACTCAGTTTCGCTGTATCGCTGGCAGAAGCCGTGGCGGATGCCGACTGGATCCAGGAAAGCGCGCCTGAGCGCCTCGATATCAAGCACATCGTTTTTGCCGAGATCCAGGCCCACTGCCGCAAGGATGCGCTGATCGGCTCGTCCACGTCGGGCTTCAAGCCGTCCGAACTGCAACAGGGCGCTGCAAGGCCGGAGCAGATCTTCGTCGCGCATCCGTTCAATCCGGTCTATCTGCTGCCGGTGATCGAGCTTGTCGGGGTCGAGGCAACGCTGTTGCGCGCCCGTGACGTGCTTGACGGCATCGGCATGAAGCCGCTGATCGTGCGCAAGGAAATTGACGCCCACATTGCTGACCGGTTTCTCGAGGCTGTCTGGCGCGAGGCGCTGTGGCTGATCAAGGACGGCGTTGCCACCACCCAGGAAATCGACGACGTCATCCGCTATGGCTTCGGCATGCGCTGGGCGCAGATGGGCCTGTTCGAGACCTACCGCATCGCCGGTGGCGAAGCCGGCATGCGCCATTTCATCGCCCAGTTCGGCCCCTGCCTCTCCTGGCCCTGGACCAAGCTGATGGACGTGCCGGAACTCACTGATGAGTTGACCGACATGATCGCCGATCAGTCGGATGCCCAGTCAGGCATGTATTCGATCCGCGAACTCGAGCGCATCCGCGATGACAATCTGGTTGCCATGATGCGGGCCTTGAAGGGGCGCAACTGGGGCGCCGGCGAATTGCTGAACGTGCAGGACGCGCGCAGCAAGCCGCCATTGCCCACCGAGATTGACAAGCCGCTGATGACACTCGCGCGCGTCATCCCGGTCGACTGGATGGATTACAACGGCCATATGAACGAAAGCCGTTACGGCCAGGTGTTTTCCGATGCCGGCGACGTGGTGATGTCCATGGTCGGCGCAAATCAGGCTTACATTGCCGGCGGTCTGTCCTATTTCACCGTCTCCAATGAAATCGGCTATCTCAACGAAACCCATCTGGGCGACGTCATCCATGTCCGCACCCAGGTGCTTGAAGCCCGCGGCAAGAAGCTGAGGCTCTATCACGAGATGATCCGCACCGCTGACGACGAATTGCTGGCGACCTGCAACCAGCTTCTCATCCATGTCTCGCTTGAAACCCGCCGTTCCTGCGAGCCGCAAGGCGAGGTTCTGGCGAAAATCACAGCGCTCGGAGAAGCCCAGTCGAAACTGTCCAAACCGGCAAGTCTGCGAGACTAGGGCGTGGGCAAGCGGGTTCTCATCACCGGCGGTGGATCCGGCATAGGCAAGGCAATAGCCGAGACTTTTGCAGCCGATGGCGCACGGGTCCTTGTCACCGACACGGACGAGACTGCGCTGGCACATTGCCCCGACGACTGGCTCAAAATGTCCGGCGATGCCAGCGCTCCCGAGCATGTGCGCGCAGTGTTCCAACGCATTGCCAGTGAATGGGGCGGCATCGACGTGGTCTGCGCCAATGCCGGGATCGCCGGTCCCACCGCTTTGGTCGAGGATGTCGAGCCGGAGGATTTCCGCCGCTGCGTGGCGGTCAATCTCGAAGGCGCATTCCTGACTGCGAAATATGCTGCACCGATGATGAAGGCGCAAAAATCCGGCGTCATCCTGATCACCTCCTCGAATGCGGGCATCAACGGTTTTCCCAACCGTTCGCCCTATTCATCGGCGAAATGGGCTGTGATCGGCCTGATGAAGACCTTGGCCATGGAGCTTGGGCCTTATGGCATTCGCGCCAACGCCATCGCACCCGGATGCGTTGAAGGGCCACGGATTGACGGCGTGATTGCGCGCGAAGCCAAGGCCAAGGGCACGACACCCGAACTCATCCGGGCAGGCTACGAGGCTGGCGTCTCTATGCGCTCTTTCGTGACAGCTCAGGACGTTGCCAACATGGCCGTGTTTCTGGCCTCCGACGGCGCACGACTGGTGTCTGGCCAGGTGATCGCAGTGGACGGCCACACTGAAAACCCCGACCCAAAGGTATGAGAATATGGATTTCGGACTGACCCAGGAACAGGAGATGATCGTCGAGACCACACGGGCTTTCGTCGAGAATGAACTCTATCCACACGAAGCCCAGGTTGAACGCACCGGCCATCTCGACATGGATCTGGTGCGCGAGATCCAGCAGAAGGCGATCGCTGCCGGTCTTTACGCCGCCAATATTCCCGAAGAATTCGGCGGTGCCGGCCTCGATACCCCGAGCTGGCTGCTCTACGAGAAGGAGCTTGGCCGCGCCAATTACGCGCTGCACTGGACCTGCGTTGCGCGCCCGTCCAACATCCTCTGCGCCGGCACTTCCGAGCAGCGGGCAAGATACCTCGAGCCTTGCGTGGCGGGTGAGAAATGGGATTGCCTCGCCATGACCGAGCCGGGCGCCGGTTCGGATCTGCGCGGCATGAAGGCCAGCGCCAAGCAGGATGGCACGGACTGGGTGCTCAACGGCACCAAGCACTTCATCTCCCACGCCGACATTGCCGATTTCACCATCGCCTTCATGGCAACCGGCGAGGAGGACACACCGCGTGGTCCGAAAAAACTGATCACCGCGTTCTTTATCGACAAGGGCACGCCGGGCTATGAGATCCGCGACGGCTACCGCAATGTCTCGCACCGTGGCTACACCAACGCGGTTCTCGAATTCGACGATTGCCGCATCCCCGCCGAAAATGTGCTGGGCGAAGTCCACAAGGGCTTTGAAGTCGCCAACACCTGGCTCGGCGCAACACGGCTTCAGGTCGGTGCTACCTGCCTCGGCCGTGCCGACCGTGCTTTCCGGCACTCGGTCGAATGGGCCGCAACGCGCGAACAGTTCGGCCAGCCGATCGGCAAGTTCCAGGGCGTCTCGTTCAAGCTCGCCGACATGGCGATGGAAATGAAGGCCGCCGAACTGATGATTCTCGAAGCCGGCTGGAAATTCGACCAGGGCACGGCGTCTGATGCCGATATGGCCATGGCCAAGCTCAAGGCCACCGAAATGCTGGCCATGGTCGCCGATGAGGCGATCCAGATTCATGGCGGCATGGGCCTGATGGATGAATTGCCGCTCGAACGCATCTGGCGCGACGCCCGCATCGAGCGCATCTGGGAAGGCACATCCGAAATCCAGCGCCACATCATATCGCGGTCTCTGCTGCGCCCGTTCGGAGCCTGATCACGACCATGAAACCCGATCTCTCCCGCCTGCTAAGACCCGGATCCATCGCGCTGTTTGGCGGCGGATGGGTTGTCAACGTTGTGGCGCAACTGAAGAAGTCCGGTTTTGATGGCGATATCTGGCCGGTCCATCCGAAACGCATCGACATTCTTGGCGTGCCCTGCATCGCCTCCATCAATGATCTGCCGGGCGTGCCTGATGCAAGTTTCATTGGCGTCAACCGCGATGCGACAATCGAGGTGGTCGAAAGGCTGAGCGCCATGGGGGCAGGCGGGGCGACCTGCTTTGCTTCGGGCTTTCTCGAAAGCGAAACAGAAACGGCCGGCGGCGCGGACCTGCAGGCGCGGCTCGTCGGGGCTGCAGGCCAAATGCCGATCCTCGGGCCCAATTGCTACGGCCTGATCAACTATCTCGACAATGTCACGCTGTGGCCGGATCAGCACGGTGGCTTGCCGGTCGAAAGTGGGGTGGCCATCGTCGCCCAGTCGTCCAACATCGCCATCAACATGACCATGCAGACCCGTGGCCTGCCGATTGCCTATGTGGTCGCGGCAGGCAATCAGGCCCAGGTCGGCGCCAGCGACATTGCCTCGGCACTGCTTGACGATGACCGGGTCAGCGCCATCGGTCTCTATCTCGAAGGCTTTGGCGACATCCGTGCACTGGAAGCCTTCGCCGCCAAGGCGCGGGCCAAGGGCAAGCCGGTGGTCGCCATCAAGATCGGCCGCTCCGACAAGGCCCGTGCGGCCACCATGACCCATACCGCCTCGTTGGCTGGAAGTGCTGCCGCCGGCTCGGCATTGCTCGAACGGCTCGGCATCATCGAGGTCGAAACCATTGCGGTGTTTCTGGAAACGCTGAAGCTTCTGCACGTGATCGGCCCGCTGCCGGGCGCTTCTGTCTGCTCGGTCAGTTGCTCGGGCGGCGAAGCCAGTCTGATGGCGGATCTGAGCGGCAGCACAAATCTGGATTTCACCGATTTCGCGGCCAGCCAGCGGGCTGCGTTGAAAGCCGAACTCGGTCCGATCGTCACCATTGCCAATCCGCTGGATTATCACACCTTCATCTGGGGTGACACGGAACGAATGACGCGGGTGTTCTCGACCGTCATGGCCGAGAGTTTCGATCTCACCGTCTTCATCCTCGACATGCCGCGCGCGGACCGCTGCGATCCGTCCGGCTATCAATGCGCTGTTGATGCTATCATTGCGGCCAAGGCGCTCACCGGTGCCCGGGTTGCGGTGCTGGCCAGCCTGCCCGAAAACATGTCGGATCATTTCACCGGCAGCTTCATGCAAGGCGGTGTCGCTGTCCTGCATGGCATGAGCGAGGGCATCGCCGCGATCTCTGCAGCGATTGCCACGGGGCGTCTCGAAGATCAGCTTCGCGAACCGCTATGGCTGGCAAAGGATACGGCGGGAGCATCTTCGATCCTGAGCGAAGCCGCGTCGAAGTATGCGCTGTGCGCGTTCGGGCTCAAGATTCCGCAATCGCTATCGGCGCGATCGGTCGAAGATCTGATGCAAAATGCGGTCGGAATGATGTTTCCCGTGGTTCTGAAGGGCACCGGTGTGGCGCACAAGAGCGAGGCCGGTCTGGTTGCGCTCGACATTCCCGATGCGCCGGCTCTTGCGGCTGCGGCCAGCCAGATGAGCGGCGCCGCAACAGGGTTTCTGGTCGAGGAGATGATCGTCGGCGGCCTTGCGGAGGTGCTCGTCGGCATAACCCGTGATCCCACCGGCACCTTCCTGCTGACACTTGGTGCCGGCGGCGTGCTGACCGAACTTCTGGCCGATACAGCCAGTCTCTTGCTGCCCGCTAGCCGTACTGACATCGAGACCGCGCTGAGAGGCCTGCGGATCGGCAGGCTGCTGGAAGGCTATCGCGGTAAACCCGCAGCCGAAATGGAAGCGCTCTGCGACGGGGTGCTTTCGATCTGTCACTATGCCGCCGCCCATGCCGATGATCTTGTCGAACTCGAAGTCAATCCGCTGATCGCCCGTGTCGGCGATGCTGTCGCAGTCGACGCGCTGATCCGCCTGAACGTTGTTGAATGAAAAAGGAACCCACACCATGACCGGACCCGTCAAGACCCGCATCGTCGGCCACGTGCTCGAAGTCACGCTTGACCGGCCCAAGGCCAACGCCGTCGATCTCGCAACCAGCCGGATCCTGGGCGAGGTGTTCCGCGATTTCCGCGACAACCCCGATCTGCGTGTTGCCATCCTCACCGGCGCGGGCGAGAAATTCTTCTGCCCCGGCTGGGATCTGAAGGCGGCCAATGATGGTGACGCGGTTGATGGCGATTACGGTGTCGGCGGCTTTGGCGGGCTGCAGGAACTGCCGCATCTCAACAAGCCGGTGATCGGCGCCGTCAACGGCATATGCTGCGGCGGCGGACTGGAGATCGCGCTGTCCTGTGACATCATTCTGGCTGCCGAACACGCGACATTCGCGCTTCCCGAGATCCGGTCGGGCACAGTGGCCGACGCCGCCTCGATCAAGCTGCCCAAGCGCATCCCCTACCATATCGCCATGGAGATGCTGTTCACCGGTCGCTGGCTCGACGCCGCCGAAGCCAACCGCTGGGGCTTCGTCAATCAGATTCACAAGAGCGACGAGTTGATGGACAAGGCATGGGAGATGGCCAGGTTGCTGGCATCGGGTCCGCCGCTTGTTTTTGCCGCGATCAAGGAAGTGGTCCGCGAAGCAGAAGGCGAAAAATTCCAGGACACCATGAACAAAGTGACCAAACGGCAATTGCGCACGGTTGATACGCTCTATGGGTCGCAAGACAATCTGGAAGGCTTCAGGGCATTCACCGAAAAGCGCGATCCGGTCTGGAAGGGCAAATAGACCGGCGGCTATTGTTCAGATCCGCGTGTGCATCTGATAGCCGGGCGCAAAGGTCAGCCGCACCGAAGTGATCACCTGTCCTTTGTTCCAGGTGCTGCGGTCAATCACGAACAGGCCTTCGCCTTCCTTGCAGGCGAGGATTTCCGCTTCTCGCTTGCCGGCCGTCATTGCTGAAAACGAGAAGTCCCCGCCCTCGAATGGGATGTTGGCCACCAGCCATTCATTCGCGCTCTTGACCGTAAGGTCGGCCGTATCGATGCCGGGGACGACCGCAGGGTTGATCCAGCGGTCGCCGAAGACATAGGGTTTGCCATCAGCCAGATGCAACGTCACCAGATGCACCAGCTTGACCCCGGGTTCGGTCTGCATGCGCGCTCTGATGCCGGACGGCGGCACGGCGCGGTGGTGGTCCAGCACCGTGTGGCGGTAGGTCTGGCCCTTGCCTTCGATCTCGTAGCGGATCACCGGGATATCAAGTGTTGCCTTGCGCACCGGGTTGAGCGCCACCCGGGTGCCGGCCTTGCGGCGGCGGTCGAGCAGTCCGGATTCAGCCAGCCCGCGCAGCGCCCGGTTTACGGTCGCCCTTGCACAGCCGAATTCGACCGACAATTCGGCTTCGTTCGGAATGAAGTCGCCCGGCTTCCATTCGCGGGCATTGATCCGGCGCAGTACTTCCGTCTGCACCGATTGCCAGCTGTTGAATTCTCCTCCGCTCAAATCGCCTCTCCAAGCTCCTTCATCGTCCTGGCATAGTCCGAGACGATGGCCTCCCGTCCGATATGGCTTCCTTCAGTCACCATGTGGCGGCCCGCCGACCATACGTCCGCTACCATGCGATCGTCGCCGGCAAACACATAACAATCCAGTATGGTGTCGTCGCCCCTGCCGATCAGATCGACCGCATCGGCCTTCAGAGCCATCATGTCCGCAAGCTTTCCGATGGCAAGGCTGCCATGGTTGCGGGCAGAGGTATTCGCTCCGCCGGCGTTGACCGCATCGAACAGCCTGCGCCCGGTCGATTTGTCTGGGGTGGCAAGTGCCGCGCGGGAGTGGTCGCGCAGGCGCTGCGAGTAGTCCAGGGTCCTGAGTTCTTCCGACAGCGAAATGCGGATGTTGGAGTCCGAACCGATCGCAATCGACCCCCCGTTCTCAAACCAGCGCACACCATCAAAGATGCCGTCGCCCAGACTTGATTCGGTGATCGGGCAGAGCCCCGCGACCGCGCCGCTTCTGGCCAGGCCGTCGGTTTCGTGGCTCAGCATCTGGGTGCAGTGGATAAAGCAGCATCGCTCGTTCAGTTCCATCGAATCGAGCACCAGTTCCACCGGGCGTTTGCCATAGGCCGCCTGGATTTCCTCTACTTCGGCGATCTGTTCGGCCAGATGCATGTGCAGCGGGGTGTCGCCTGCCAGGCGGACGTGGTGGCCCAGATCCTCCGGCGCCACTGCCCTGAGACTGTGCGGCGCCACACCGATGCGGCTGTCCGCGGGGAGGTGGGCAATAGCTTCCGCAGACTTTGCATGAAGCTCTGCATAGGCATCGAGCGTGTTGCCAAAGCGGATTTGTCCCGGCCCTAGCGCGCGCTTGTCGCAGCTACCGTATTGATAGTGCACCGGCAGCAACGTCAGCCCCATGCCGGTGGTGACGCTGGCGGCGGCAATCCGCTCCGCCATTTCTGCCAGATTGGCATAGGGCAGCCCGCCCGGCTGGTGGTGCAGGTAATGGAATTCGACATTGGCAGAATAACCGGCTTCCAGCATCTCCATCTGCACGAAGGCAGCGATTGTCTCGACATGCTCCGGCGTCAGCCGGTCGAGAAACCGGAACATCAGCTGTCGCCAGGTCCAGAAGGAATCTGACGGGTCGGGTCCGCGTTTTTCGGTCAGTCCGGCCATGGCCCGCTGGAAGGCATGGCTGTGGCAATTGGCCGGTGCAGGCAGCAGCACGCCGGTTCTGTGCCCTTCCGCCGGCTGCCCGGTTTGGATTGTCTCGATCAAGCCGTCCGGGCTGATTTCGATCCGGACATTTTCTGCCCAGCCATCCCGCAGCAATGCCTTCTCCGCCCACACTGTCGCCATGCTCTCACGCCTCTTGACAAAATAATATGTACATACTTATAGTTTAAATAGGCGGACATAACAATGGCGAAAAAGATGCTTCTGATCAACGCGACACTGGCGACGATGGACGGCCCATCGGCTTACGGGCTGGTGAGGCATGGGGCGATTGTTATGGAAGGAAACCAGATTGCATGGGCTGGACCGTCCAGCGATTTGCCAGCCGATTTTCGCACTCAAGAGCCGGTCGATCTCGAAGGCAGGCTGGTGACGCCCGCCCTTATCGATTGCCACACCCATGTGGTGCATGGCGGCAACCGCGCCAAGGAATTCGAGATGCGTCTCGAAGGCGCTTCCTACGAGGAAGTCGCCCGCGCTGGCGGCGGCATCGTCTCCACCGTTTCCGCCACGCGCGCGGCATCGGAAGCCAACCTGCTTGCTGGCGCACTCACCCGCGTTGACGCGATGATTGCCGAAGGCGTGTCGGCCATCGAAATCAAATCCGGCTACGGCCTCGATATTGAGAACGAACTGAAGATGCTGCGCGCCGCCAGAGCCGTCGCCACCAAACGCCCGGTCCGGGTCAAGACCAGCTATCTCGGGGCGCATGCGGTTCCACCCGAATACAAGGGCCGGGCCGACGCCTATATTGATGATGTCTGCATTCCGGGACTTGTTGCGGCCCATGCCGAAGGGCTGGTTGATGCGGTTGACGGCTTTTGCGAGGGCATTGCCTTTTCGCCGGAGCAGATCGCCCGAGTTTTCGACAAGGCAAAGGCGCTCGGAATTCCTGTCAAGTTGCACGCCGAACAGCTTTCCAATCTTGGTGGGGCAAAGCTCGCGGCTGACTATGGTGCTCTGTCCGCCGATCATCTGGAATATGCCAATGAGCAGGACGCTCAGGCCATGGCTGAGGCGGGAACCGTCGCCGTGATCCTGCCGGGCGCGTTCTACACCTTGCGCGAAACCGCAGCCCCGCCGATCGATGCGTTTCGCGAGAACGGCGTGGCGATGGCCGTGGCCACCGATTGCAATCCCGGCTCGTCTCCGATGTCGTCCCTGCTGCTCGCCATGAATATGGCCTGCACCCTGTTCCGGATGACGCCGGAAGAGGCGCTGGCCGGCGTGACCCGCAATGCGGCCCGTGCACTGGGTCTCAACGATGCCGGCATGATCAAGTCCGGTCTGCGGGCCGATTTAGCCATCTGGGATATCGAACATCCGGCAGAGCTGGCGTACCGCATTGGATTCAACCCGCTCTGGAAGCGGATTTTTGGAGGCAAGCTTTGACGCTCAAACTTTTCCCCGGCCGGGCCACGCTTGGCCAGCTTGAACAGATCTGGCGCACCGGCGCTGCCGTGGTACTCGACGACAGCGCCTTGCCGGGAATCGAGGCTGCCGCCGATCTGGTGCGCCAGGCTGCAGCCGGCGATGAGGCGGTTTATGGAGTCAATACCGGTTTCGGCAAGCTCGCCAGCGTCCGCATCAAGCCCGGCGATACCGCACAATTGCAGCGCAATCTGATCCTGTCGCATTGCTGCGGCGTCGGCGAACCGCTTGATGTGGCCACGACCCGTCTGATGATGGCGCTCAAACTGCTTTCCGCCGGGCGCGGCGCATCCGGTATCACCTGGAAAACCCTCTCGGTGATCCAGGACATGCTGGCCAAAGGCGTCACTCCGGTAATCCCGAGTCAGGGCTCGGTCGGCGCATCGGGCGACCTGGCGCCGCTGGCCCATATGGCGGCTGCGATGATCGGTGAAGGCGAGGCGATCTTCGAGGGCGAACGCATGCCTGCGGCCAAGGCACTCGCGCAAGCCGGAGTCGCGCCGGCAGTGCTGGCGCCGAAGGAAGGTCTCGGCCTGATCAACGGCACGCAATTCTCCACGGCCTGTTCGCTGACCGGGCTTTTCTCCGCAATCCGCAATCTCGAGGCCAGTGTTGTCTCCTCCTGCCTCTCTACCGATGCGATCATGGGCTCGACCGCACCGCTGGAAGCTGGCATTCATGCTTACCGCGGCCATCGTGGCCAGATCGACGTCGCCCGCGCCATGCGCGCGGTCATGGCCGGTTCGGTGATCCGCGAAAGCCATCGGGACGGCGACACCCGCGTCCAGGATCCCTATTGCATCCGCTGCCAACCTCAGGTGGCGGGCGCTGCACTGGACCTGTTGCGCTTTGCCGGCCAGACGCTCGAAATCGAGGCCAACGCCGTCTCCGACAATCCGCTGGTGCTGGTTGCTGAAGGCAAGATTGTCTCGGGCGGCAATTTCCATGCCGAGCCGGTGGCTTTCGCCGCTGATCAGATCGCGTTGGCAATCGCCGAGATCGGTGCCATTTCCCAGCGCCGTGTCGCGCTGATGGTCGACCCGACGCTGTCCTTCGACTTGCCGCCGTTCCTGACCCCGGCCCCGGGGCTCAATTCCGGGCTTATGATCGCCGAAGTCACCACGGCAGCGCTGATGAGCGAGAACAAGCATTTGGCCAATCCCTGCTCGACCGACTCCACACCGACCTCGGCCAATCAGGAAGACCATGTTTCGATGGCAGCCCACGGCGCACGACGGCTCAAGCGGATGAACGACAATCTCAATGTCATCGTCGGCGTTGAGCTGATGTGCGCAGCACAAGGCGTCGAATTTCGCGCCCCGCTGACAACGAGCCCGGTGTTGCAGCAAGCGCTCGATCTGATCCGGTCCGAAATAGCCACGCTGACCGATGACCGGTTCATGGCCGGCGACATCGCCCGGGCAGCGGCGCTGGTGGCTGAAGGCAGGGTTCAGAGCGAATGTGATGTGGCAGGATTGCTCGCGGGAGAGGCGGCATGACCCCGGTCGAGGTCAGGCGCGGCGATGGTCCGATCGTTCTCGGTCTGCCGCACACCGGCACCCATGTCCCCGACGACATTTTCGCGCGGCTGACGCCGCTGGGACAGACGCTGTCCGATACCGACTGGCACGTTGACCGGCTCTATGATGGCCTGCTTGACGGCGTCACCACGGTGCGCGCCAATTTCCATCGCTACGTCATTGACGCCAACCGCGATCCCTCCGGCGCCAGCCTGTATCCGGGACAAAACACCACCGGGCTGGTGCCTGTGACCGATTTTGACGGCAAGCCTTTATGGCTTGATGCGCCGGATGCCACCGAGATCGAGACGCGCAGGCTCGCCTGGCATGCGCCCTATCACGCGGCACTGGAAGCCGAGCTGGAACGGGTGCGTGCACAACACGGCGTTGCTATCCTCTATGATTGCCACTCGATCCGCTCCAACATTCCGTTCCTGTTCGAGGGCACGCTGCCCGACTTCAACATCGGCACCAACAACGGACAAACCTGTGCACCGGTGATCGAAGGAACTGTGTCGGGCATCTGCGCCGGAGCGGAAGGCTATTCGAGCATTCTCAATGGCCGCTTCAAGGGCGGATGGACCTCGCGCCAATACGGCCGCCCGGCCGACAATATCCACGCCATCCAGATGGAACTGGCGCAGAGCACCCATCTCAAATCCGAAACCCTGCCGTTTGACTACGACCCGGCCAGGGCAGAACGGCTGCGTGTTCACCTCAAGACAATCCTCACCTCACTTTGCGACATCGCACCTGCCCTGGGAGCCCGATCATGACCAATCCGAGACACAATCAACGCGACGTCTATCCGCCGACAGGAACCGAGATCACCGCCAAGAGCTGGCTCACCGAAGCCCCGATGCGCATGCTGATGAACAATCTTCACCCGGATGTGGCCGAGAACCCGCATGAGCTGGTGGTCTATGGCGGCATTGGCCGCGCCGCGCGCACCTGGAAGGATTTCGACCAGATCATCGCCAGCCTGAAGGAACTTAACGACGACGAGACGCTTGTGGTGCAATCGGGCAAGCCGGTGGCGGTGGTTCGCACCCATGTCGACTCGCCGCGCGTGCTGATCGCCAATTCCAATCTGGTGCCGCACTGGGCCAACTGGGATCATTTCAACGAACTCGACAAGCGTGGGCTTGCCATGTACGGCCAGATGACTGCCGGCTCGTGGATCTATATCGGCACGCAAGGCATCGTTCAGGGTACTTTCGAGACATTCGCCGAAGCCGGACGCCAGCATTATGACGGCGACCTGACCGGAAAGTGGATCCTCACCGGTGGGCTTGGCGGCATGGGTGGCGCCCAGCCGCTGGCAGCCGTGATGGCCGGCGCCTGCTGTCTCGCCGTGGAGTGCGACGAGACCCGCATCGATTTCCGCCTGCGCACCCGTTATGTCGACGAAAAAGCCAAGACGCTGGATGAAGCGCTGGCCATGATCGACAAATGGACCAAGGCCGGCGAAGCCAAATCCGTTGGCCTGCTCGGCAACGCAGCCGATGTCTTTGTCGAACTCGCCGAGCGCATGAAGGCTGGCGGTGTCCGTCCTGACATCGTCACCGACCAGACCTCGGCCCACGATCCGTTGCATGGCTATCTGCCGCAGGGCTGGAACGTGGCCGAATGGCGCGAGAAACAGGAAAGCGATCCGAAAGCTGTTGAAAAAGCCGCCCGTGCCAGTATGAAGGCTCATGTTGCGGCGATGGTTGATTTCTGGAACGCCGGTGTGCCGACACTCGATTACGGAAACAACATCCGGCAGGTGGCGCAGGACGAGGGGCTGGAAAACGCCTTTGCCTTTCCCGGTTTCGTTCCTGCCTATATCCGCCCGCTGTTCTGCCGTGGCATCGGGCCATTCCGCTGGGTGGCGCTGTCGGGCGATCCGGAAGACATCTACAAGACCGACGCCAAGATGAAGGAGCTGTTTCCGGAAAACACCCATCTGCACGCATGGCTCGACATGGCGCGCGAGCGCATCGCCTTTCAGGGTCTGCCGGCGCGGATCTGCTGGATCGGCCTCGGCGATCGCCACCGCGCTGGTCTCGCCTTCAACGAGATGGTTGCGTCGGGCGAACTCAAAGCCCCCATCGTCATCGGCCGCGATCATCTCGATTCCGGCTCGGTCGCCTCGCCCAACCGCGAAACAGAATCCATGAAGGACGGCTCCGATGCCGTCAGTGACTGGCCGCTGCTCAATGCGCTGGTCAACACTGCATCCGGCGCTACCTGGGTGTCGATCCACCATGGCGGCGGCGTCGGCATGGGGTTCTCGCAGCATTCAGGTATGGTCGTCGTTGCCGACGGCACCGATGCCGCAGCCAAACGCCTCGAGCGGGTGCTGTGGAACGATCCGGCATCGGGCGTCTGGCGCCATGCCGACGCCGGCTACGACATAGCGCTCGATTGCGCGCGCGAACACGGACTTAACCTGCCCGCAATACTTGGGTGAACGATAAACTGAGAGGACTGATTATGCAGAGAAGAAAATTCCTGACGGCCGGCGTCGCCGGCGCAGCAGCTGCTGCAACATTTGCCACACCGGCAATCGCGCAGGACAAGCGCCAGTGGAAGATGGTCACCGCATGGCCGAAGAACCTGCCGGGCCCGGGCGTTGCCGCCCAGCTTCTGGCTGACCGCATCACCACGCTCTCGGGCGGTCGTATCGAGGTCAAGCTCTATGCAGCCGGTGAAATCGTCCCCGGTCCTGGCGTCTTTGACGCCGTTTCCGAAGGCACAGCCGAACTTTATCACGCAGTTCCTGCCTATTGGGGTTCGAAGTCCAAGGGCATCCTGCTGTTCGGTTCGCAGCCTTTCGGCCTGCGCGCCGATGAGCAGTTCGGCTGGATGCAGCATGGCGGTGGTCAGGCGCTCTATGACGAAATGTACGGCCGCTTCGGCGTCAAGCCGTTCCTCTGCGGCAATTCCGGTCCGCAATGGGCTGGCTGGTTCCGCAACGAGATCAACTCGGTTGAAGATCTCAAGGGCCTGAAGTTCCGCACCACCGGCCTGGCCTCGGAAATGGCCAACAAGCTCGGCATGGCATCAGAAGCCATGAGCGGCCCGGCGATGTTCCAGGCGCTGCAGACCGGCGCACTTGATGCCGGCGAATTCATCGGACCGTGGACCGATTCCGCTCTCGGCTTCTATCAGGTTGCCAAGAACTACTATTGGCCCGGCGTTGGCGAGCCATCATCGGCTGAAGAATGTGGCGTCAACGCCGCAGCATACGCTGAACTGCCCGACGATCTGCAGCAGGTGGTCTCGTTGGCCTGCGAAAGCCTCTACAATCCGGTCTGGACCGAATACACCACCAAGCACGCCCAGTCACTCAAGACGCTGGTCTCCGAGCACGGTGTCATGGTCCGCAAGCTGCCTGACGATGTCATCGTCGCCATGGGCAAGGCGGCTGAAGAGGTTGTTGATGAGTTGCGCCAGAACGATGATGAACTGGTCAAGCGCATCACCGAGAGCTACGTTGCCTATCGGGATCTCGTCGGTGGCTACATGACCTATGCCGACAACGGCCAGATGAATGCCCGCGCGTCCGTGATGGGCTACTGACACTGAACGACTTGGACCGGTGCGGGGACCATCTCCGCACCGGTCTCCACTGCGAGGGAAATTGCATGCAGCGTCTGGCTGATTTTCTCGACACGATCAGCCGGGTGACAGCGAGCATGATCCGCTGGCTGGCGCTGTTGATGGTGCTGGTGCAATTTGCCATTGTCGTCGGGCGCTACGTGTTTGGCGTCAACTTCATCGCCGTGCAGGAAAGCGTGCTCTATATGCACGCCACCCTGTTCATGCTGGGTGCTGCCTACACGCTGCTGGTCGACAAGCATGTCCGTGTCGATGTGTTCTACGCCAAGGCGACAGATGCCACCCGTCGCCGCATCGACATTTTTGGCCATCTGTTCCTGCTGATGCCATCGATGCTGGTGCTGCTCTACTGGTCCTGGCCCTCGGTGCGCAATTCCTGGAAAATTCTCGAAGGACCGATTTCAGTCGGCGGCATCGAAGCGGTGTTCCTGCTCAAATCCCTGATCCCGGCCTTTTGCATCCTGCTGATGCTGCAATCCCTCTCCTTGCTGATCCGGCTCATTCTGCCCACTCCATCCGCGCCAAAGGCTGACGCATGAGCCAGTATCTCGATCTCATCATGTTCGCGGCGCTGATGGGTGCTATTCTGCTCGGCTTTCCGGTGTCGTTCTCGATTGCCGGTGTGGCGGTTGTGTTTGCCTATCTCGGCTGGGCGCTTGGTGTCATGGACATCACGCTGATGGGCGCCACCGGTCAGCGGGTCTTCGGCCTGATCTCCAATCAGGTGCTGATCGCCATTCCGCTGTTCGTGCTGATGGGGGCGGTGTTGGAGAAAAGCCGCATCGCCGAGGAACTGCTCGACACCATGGGTCGTCTGTTCGGACAATTGCGCGGCGGTCTCGGCATCTCCGTGGTGTTGGTCGGCGCACTGCTCGCCGCCTCCACCGGCATTGTCGGCGCCACGGTGGTAGCCATGGGCATGATCGCGCTGCCAACCATGCTGCGCTCGGGTTATGATCCGCGCGTCGCTTCGGGAATTGTCTGCACCGCCGGCACGCTGGGCCAGATCATCCCGCCTTCGACGCTGCTGATTATTCTCGCAGACGTGATGTCCAATGCGTTTCAGCAGGCGCAATACGAGCAGGGCAAGTTCTCTGTCGAAGCGCTTTCTGTCGGCCAGTTTTTCGCCGCCGCGCTCATACCCGGCCTGACGTTGGTGGTGCTGTATCTGATCTATATACTGGTGCACGGTCTCATCCGCCCGGGCGACATGCCGCCTGCTGCACTCGACACACCCAAGCCGGACCGGCGCGAGATCATCTCGGCAATCATCCCGCCGGTGCTGCTGATCTTCACGGTTCTCGGCGCCATACTTGGTGGTGTAGCAACTCCCACCGAAGCCGCCTCCGTCGGCGCTATCGGCGCCTTGTTGATGGCCGGCATGCGGATCGGCAAAAGCCCGCGGATCATTCTCTGGGGCGCCGCCGCGCTGATCTGCCTGGGCATCCTTGCCGGTCTGTTTCCGGTCCGCCTGCAGCGCAATGATCTTGGTATCGGCTCGCTGAGCGCCGGTGGCCTTTACATCGTGCTGACCATCATCGGCGCGGTGGCGATCCTGACCGCGCTTCGCGCCACGTTCCGAACCAAAACCCTGCATGCAGCCGTCGATTCAACCCTGACCATGACGGCGATGATTTTCGCCACCATTCTTGCCGCCGGCATGTTTTCGCTGGTCTTCATCGGGCTCGGCGGCGAAGAGCGGGTAGCCCATATCCTTGCCAACATGCCCGGCGGTCCAGCAGGCGCCCTGTTGTTCTGCATGGCTTTTGTCTTCGTGCTTGGCTTCTTCCTCGATTTCGTCGAAATCTCGGTGATCGTGCTGCCGTTGATCGCACCGCCGCTGATCATGATGGGGCACGACCCGATCTGGCTCGGCGTGCTGCTGGCGATCAATCTGCAGACCAGCTTCCTCACCCCACCCTTCGGTTTCTCACTGTTTTATCTGCGCGGTGCAGCGCCGCCCGAAGTTACCACCGGCCAGATTTACGCCGGTGTGGTGCCGTTCATCGGGCTGCAGATCGTCGGCATTTCGCTGGTCTGGCTGCTGCCGCAACTGGCAACCTGGTTGCCGGGCGTGATTTTCTAGAACCGAACATGCTCAGGCTGCATCCTCGATCCGATAATCAATCGGCTTGTAGCGGAAATTGTTCGATTGTCCGGCGGAGCAAGCGGTCATGGCGATGACCAGATCCATCTCGGCGCGAAACACGGTTTTCTGCCCCGGCTTGCTCTTGGGCGGTAGCACCTTGATCTCGCCGGTTTCGCTGTCGACCGCCACATGCATGAACACATTGAATGCAATCGGGATCGCGTCCGGACCGATGCCGTAGCGCGCAAGCGCGTTTTCCAGATTGCCCTGGCAACCGTGATGCGGATCGGTGTCACCATAGATGATGCGAAACGTGTCGCGCGAGCACGGCGTCAGGCTGAAATCATGCCGTCCCACTTCGTCCTCCACAATGCTCAGCATCGGGTTCGACCGGTTCGAGTAGAGAATATCCCCGGTGGTCAGGAAGATGCGTCCGGCATAATCGATCGACCGCCCGGAGGACAGATACTCGCGCATGTCGGCCGCACTGAAGGCCACCAGGTCGGAAACCTGCTCGCCTTCCGGGTCGACAACGCTCAGAAATTGTCCCTTTTTCAATTCAAACGCGGTGCCGCTGCGGGGTGGAATCCGGTGGGTCATCTCAGGCAACTTCCTTGTGTGCGAAGGGGCATTTCCATTCGGCATCCACCGCCCGGCCGCTGTATTGGCGCGCCTCCGAGGCATCGCCGTGGTCGTTGAGCATCGGGTTGATGGAGCCTGCCAGCGCCGCATCGCGCTTCCGGATGATCTCTTTCATCTTGTCGAAACGGCCGTCGGCGCGCAGTTTTTCGAACTGCAGATGCGAGTTGAACACCAGCGTCGGTTTTTCAAACCGCCGCGCCGGGCGAGACGCATGGGGATGCAGTCCGATGACGAAGAATGGTTCTCCGCCGATGCTCAGCGAGAAATGCGGCGATTCAGGATCATGATCGACGGCGTCGCTCCATGCATTGCCGCTGACCACATCGAGGTTGTGCAGCGACTGCAGCCTGTTCCACAGCGCCTTCTCGAAGGCTTCTTCATCAAGCTCGCCGGGGCCATCGAAAATGACCACGAAGGACCGTACGATCGGGCTTTGATGATCGAGATCATCGCTGAACTCGCGCAGTGCCCGGTGGATTTCGACATCGCTGACCGGGCTGTCGATCTGGCCGGCTTCGAGCACCGAAAGCGCGTCGCGTGCCAAGGCGGATTTGGCGCCGACGCAGGGGAATTCGGCGCTCTGGATGAATTGCTGAAATGACTTGGATATGTCGGCCATCGGTACTTCTCTCACTCTCCAAGAGCCTCAACAGGCGGGGTGCGGGCTAAACGACCATAGCGGAGGGAAGTTCCCGACCGATATAACCATGGGTCGCGGAACCAGCCGCGGCATGCTGCGTTAATGAGCACATCAAGAGACCGGAGAGTGCGCAATGGACGAGCCCATGTTCGAAATCGAAAACTGGCGCGGCGGTTGGTATTACAAGTTCGGCAGCCGCTACACTGGCCCGTTCCATCGCCACGCTGACGCCATTGCGGCGGCGACCAGAGATCTGGCGACACCGGATGCGTGTCAGCGCATTCCGCTGCGCGCCTCGCTGGCCAGAGAACCTGCGTTTTCGGACTTGGGCTGACCCACGACAGTTGAACAATAACCGATCCGGTGCTTTGGTTGGAGCCCCGACAGACCGCCAGCTGCCTGATGGAGTAAGCACGTGATACCGGTAATCCTCGCAGTTCTGGCTTCGCTCTGCCTGCTTGCCAGCTTGATCCCACTATTGCCATTTGCGCACGGCATGGTGCGATCCTTCGATTTTGGTCGCCTGCAGGCAATCGGGGTTGCAGCACTGATCATTGTCACAGCACTTGTTCTTGGGGAGGCCACACCCACTATCCTCGCTGCTGTTGCCATGGCCAGCATCGCCATTGCCATCCAGCTTGTCTATGTACTGCGCTTTACGCCAATCTGGCGCAGTCAAACCGCGCGGTTCTCGGGCGATATCGGCTCGGCAGCGACGATCTCGGTGCTGGCCTGCAACGTCAAGCAAGGCAATCGGGATTATCAGCGCGTGGTCGATCTGGTGCGTGAGATCAAACCAGACATTGCTGTCTTCATGGAAACCGACAGTGCCTGGGCCGAGGCGCTAAAACCCTGCCTCGCGGAGTTTTACGAAACGGTTGAGCAACCGCAGGAAGACAGTTTTGGCATCATCCTGGCCAGCCGCTACAAGCTGCGAGACAATGGCGTGCGGTTCCTGCTGAACGAGGAAGTGCCGAGCATTTCCTGCGTCGTCGAATTGCCAGGTGGCCGTGAGGTGCGGATCATCGCGCTTCACCCCGAACCGCCATTGCCGCTGCGCGACACGCTCGGTCGTGATGCCGAAATCCTGCTGGTGGCGGAGGAGGCGCGTGACGAGCCATTGCCGCTGATTGTCACCGGTGATCTCAATGACGTCGCCTGGTCGCGCACCACGCGTCGGTTCCTGCGGATTTCCGGACTGCTCGATCCGCGTCAGGGACGCGGTTTGTTCAACTCATTTGATGCGCGATACTGGTTCCTGCGCTGGCCACTCGATCATATTTTCCACTCGCGTGATTTTGAGCTTTTGGCCATTGAACGGCAGCCTTTTGTCGGCTCTGACCATTTTCCGATGTACTACTGCCTGGCCCTGACTGATCGTGACCGCAACGAGGCACCGCCGGAACCAACAGGTAACGACATCGCAGAAGCGGATGAGGCGGTCAAAGTTGAGAGCAGCCGCAACCGGCCGCCGGCCGGCAGTGATTGGGAAAGCTGAATTCGGAGCGGCGCCCAACCGGGGGGGTATGGCTGGTTGACCGGGCCGGGCGAAAATTCACCAGCCCCGGTCAATGATCTGGTTCAGATGCCGCCGAGGCAGACATATTTCATTTCGAGGTAGTCGTCACAGCCGTATTTCGAGCCTTCGCGGCCCTGGCCGGATTGCTTGACGCCGCCGAACGGGGCCACCTCGGTGGAGATCAGGCCGGTGTTGACGCCGACCATGCCATATTCCAGCGCCTCGGCCACCCGCCAGACCTTGGACAGGTCATTGGCGTAGAAATAGGAGGCCAGACCGAAGATCGTGTCATTGGCCTGCTCGATTACGTCGTCCACACTGTCGAATTTGAACAGCGGCGCCACCGGTCCGAAGGTTTCTTCGCCGGCCACTTTCATGTCACGGGTCACGCCGGTCAGAATGGTCGGCTCGAAGAAGGTGCCGCCAAGACTGTGGCGCTTGCCGCCGGTGATCACCTTGGCGCCCTTGTCGGTCGCGTCGGCGATGTGGTCCATCACCTTCTCGACCGCATCCTCGCTGATCAGCGGGCCGGTGGTCACGCCGTCGCCAAAACCGTCGCCGATCTTCATCTTGGAGACCGCCGCGGCGAGCTTTTCGGCAAACGCGTCATAGACGCCCGCCTGTACATAGATGCGGTTGGCGCAGACGCAGGTCTGGCCGTTGTTGCGATACTTGGAGATCATCGCGCCCTCGACGGCGGCATCGAGATCGGCGTCGTCGAACACGATGAACGGCGCGTTGCCGCCCAGTTCCATCGAGGTTTTCTTGATCTGGTCAGCCGACTGCCGCATCAGGATGCGGCCCACTTCGGTCGAGCCGGTGAAGGTGATCTTGCGCACCTTGTCGTTGGAGCAGAACTCCTGGCCGATCGCAGCACTTGATTTGGACGTCACAACGCTGAGGATGCCCTTGGGAACGCCCGCTTCCACGGCGAGCTTCGCCATTGCCAAAGCCGACAGCGGCGTTTCGCCGGCGGGCTTTGAAATGAAGGCGCAGCCGACGGCCAGCGCCGGGCCGAGCTTTCGGGCGATCATCGCATTGGGGAAGTTCCACGGCGTGATCGAGGCGACAACACCGACCGGCTGCTTCATGACGATGATCCGCTTGTCGGGCTGGTGGCCGGGAATGACATCGCCGTAGACCCGCTTGGCCTCTTCCGCGAACCATTCGATGAAGCTTGCGCCATAGAGGATCTCGCCCTTGGCTTCGGCCAGCGGCTTGCCCATCTCGGCGGTCAGGATCGCTCCCAGATCGTCGGCATTGGCCACCATCAGGTCAAACAGCTTGCGCAGCACGGCGCTGCGGTCCTTGCCGGTCTTTTTGGCCCAGTCCTTCTGCGCCACGTAGGCGGCATCGATCGCCGTCCTGGTTTCCTCGACGCCGAGATCCGGCAGCGAGGTGATGACCTCCCCGGTGGAGGGGTTGAGCACGTCAAAGGTCTTGCCGCCGGGGGCAGTCTTGATCCATTCGCCGCCAACCAGAGCGGCGCTCACCACGAGGTCGGGATTTTTCAGCATGTCTGCGAGTTTGCTGGTCATTATGCTTTGGCTCCGATTTCCGAATGAACTTCACGAATGGACGCTTCAAGAAGGTCCAGTGCTTCCTGGAACACCGGATCCTGAATGGTCACGGGTGAAAGGAAGCGGATGACATTGGCGTAAACGCCACATGTGAGGAGAATGAGGCCCTTATCCAGCGCCCTGGCTTTCACAGCATTGGTAAAGTCGGGGCACGGCTTGCCGGTTTTGACATCGTTGAATTCGATGGCGTTCATGAAACCGGGGCCGCGAATGTCGACGATCTCCGGCACATCCTCACGGATCGCCTGCAGGCGCTGCTTGAGCCGGTTGCCCAGTTGCATGGCGCGCTCGCACAGGCCTTCTTCCTCGATCACGTCGAGCACGGCATGGGCTGCGGCGATGCCGATCGGGTTGCCGCCATAGGTGCCGCCCAGTCCACCCGGATTGGCGGCATCCATGATGCTGGCCCGTCCGGTGACGGCGGCCAGCGGAAAGCCGCCGGCCAGGCCCTTGGCCATGGTGGTAAGGTCAGGCGCGACACCATGGTGTTCCATCGCGAACATCTTGCCGGTGCGGGCAAACCCGGTCTGGATTTCATCGGCGATCAGCAGGATGCCGTGGGCGTCGCAGACCTCGCGCAACCGCTTGAAGAACCCGGCAGGCACTTCGTAGAAGCCCCCTTCGCCCTGCACCGGCTCCAGAATGATCGCCGCCACACGGCCCGGATCGACATCAGCCTTGAACAGGGTTTCGAGCGCTGCCATCGACTGCTCGGCAGAGACGCCATGCAGCGCTGCCGGAAACGGGACGTGATAGACATCGCCCGGCATCGCGCCGAAACCCGCCTTGTAGGGGAACACCTTGCCGGTCAGCGCCATGCCCATGAAGGTGCGGCCGTGAAACGCGCCGGAGAACGACACCACCGCCTCGCGTCCGGTCGCGACGCGCGCGATCTTGATGGCGTTTTCCACGGCTTCCGCGCCGGTGGTCACGAACACGGTCTTCTTGTCGAAATCGCCGGGGACCAGCTTGTTCAGGCGTTCGGCCAGATGAACATAGTTTTCGTACGGCACCACCTGGTGGCAGGTATGGGTGAAGCGGTCGAGCTGCGCCTTGACGGCTTCGATCACCTTGGGGTGGCGGTGGCCGGTGTTGACCACCGCGATTCCAGCGGCGAAATCAATGTAGCGATTGCCTTCGACGTCCCAGATTTCGGAGTTTTCGGCGCGGTCGGCATAGATCTGCGTCATCATGCCGACGCCGCGCGCAATGGCGTCGGATTTTCGGGATTGAATGGCGGCGTTTGTGTCCATTTTCGCGACTTTCTTCATGTTTTGCAGGCCCGGCCTGCCAAATGGCAAGCGGCTGCGCCCGATTCAGCCGGGTTGGCCGGTTTTCCGCCTGATTCAGCCGGTTATTCCGCCTCCGGGGGAATGTTATTCCGATGCCGGTATATCGGTTAATTGGCGTGTCGCAAAGCGGGCTGAAGCGCGGCAAGTCGACCCATTATGTCACATCGCCGGTTATCCCCAGATGTCGGTCCGGCGAACGCCGCGGGGACGGCTTCCGGCTGCGATTTTACGCCAAAACGCAAGTTTCGGACCGGCACAAAATACCGGGCTCAGCTCTCGAGATGGCGGATCCTGTCATCGCCGCTGATTCCACCACGTGCGCGGCTGCGGGTGAGGACTTTCGGAACGCCCGGCAGCAGCGTGAACCCGTTGTCCGACCAGACATCCGATCCGCCATGATCATAGGTGACATAGACCGCCGGGACATCGCTGGTCAGCGTCACGCTGTCACCGGTTTCGGCAACCTGGATTTGAGGTCGGACGAAACGATACTGCTTTGGCCGGCGCAAAAGATAATCGTTTTCGCCGGTGTGTTTTCCCCCGCCGTCCCGCCAATCGAAATGCAGGAACTCGTCAGCGGCAAATTCGCCAACCGGCAGGCGGGCGATTTCGACGGCGCGTTCGGTCGGGCACAGGCAGGACCAGCTTCCGCATTCGGTGACAGCGCCCCCGGTTGAAACGCGGCGGCCCGCCACGGCAAGTGTGACGGGCTGGTCGGTGTCATTGATCGCCCAGAGCACGATATCGCCGGTGCCGGGGTCGGGTTGTGCTGTCACCAGCACGGGGGCCTGGAACCTGCGGGCCATGTAGTGAATGAGTTTCCAGCCGCCGCCATATTCCAGCGATGCCCAGCTTGCCACCGGCCAGGTGTCGTTAAGCTGCCAGTACAGGGTGCCCATGCAACGCGGTTTGGATGACCGCCAGAACTCGATTGCCGTCTTCATCGCCAGCGACTGGCTGACCTGGCTGAGCCAGGTCATGTCCTCGAACTGTTCGGGAAAGCGGAAATAGCGCGCCAGCGTTTCGACGATGCGGCTGTTGCCGCCGTGATTGCGCTGATGCACGTCCATGACGCTTGAAGAGACGTTGCGATCGTCCGCTTCGGTAAAACTCGCGATGACCCGGTTGGATGGAAACGACTGAAACCCGAACTCCGAACAAAACCGCGGCCGGACGCTGCGATAGTGCTCGAAATCCTTCGATGAATGCCACACGTCCCAAAAATGCATGTCGCCCGAGCTGTCATCATGCCAGCCGTCGCCGAAGTCGAGCGGTCCGACCGATGGCGAGGACGGCCAGAAGGCGATATCGGGCCTCTCTTGTGCCACCGCCTCCTCAAGGGCGGCGTTGAGGCGCGCATAGACGGCGAGATAGCGGTCGCGGTTGGCACGGCTTTCTGGATACCAGGTCAGCGCCCCGATCACCTCGTTGTCACCGCACCACAGCGCCATGCAGGGGTGCCCTGACAGCCGCCGGATCTGCTGACGGACCTCGCGCCTGACACTGTCGAGCCAGGCGTGGTCATGGGCCGGATAAAGGCTGCAGGAAAACATGAAGTCCTGCCAGACCATCAGCCCGAGTTCCGAGCACAGCTCGTAAAACCAGTCCGGCTCATATTGCCCGCCGCCCCAGACCCGGATCATGTTCATATTGGCCTCGACCGCGGAGGTCAGGCGGTCGCGGACCACCTCCCGGGTGGCGCGGGCCGGAAGTGCGTCGGCTGGAATCCAGTTCGCGCCACGCATGAAAATCTCGCGGCCATTGATTTTGAACGCAAACCGGGCGCCAATCTCGTCCGGATCGGTGACAAGCTCGACCGTTCGCAGGCCGATGCGGCGCGTGACCAGATCATCGCCGAACTGCACCGTGAGGTCGTACATCGTCTGCGGGCCATGGCCTGCCGGCCACCAGAGTTGGGGATCATCGATCTCCAGCGAAAGCCGCGTAATGCCCCGCCCGGGCCAGACCTGAACGGTCTGACCGTCCGACTGCCCGCCACAGAGCGCCCCCGCCTTGATCCCGCCCGCGGCAAAGGCTGTGTAATGCAGGTCGATTTCAAGCGTGACCTTGCCGTTCTGGTGAAGCTGCCGGATCATGACGTCGTCGATCCGCGCCGCCTGAACCCGGCGCAGCGTCACCGGTCCGCACAATCCCAGCGGCGACAGCGCGATGTTCCAGTCCCAGCCGGCGTCGCAATGGGTCTTGCGCAGGAAATTGTAATGAGGGATACGGTTGTTGTCCTTCGTATAGGGAACCGGATAAGCCGATGCTGCGGCCCGGGCCGCGGCTTGGGATGAATTGGACAGGAAGTGGACTTCCAGACAGTTTTCCCCCGGAACCAGCGCTTCACTCACCTCGAAATCATGGCGCAGAAACCGGTTGTCAACGCGTCCCAACACTTGGTCGTTCAGGCGGATGTCGGCCACACAGTCGATGCCGTCAAAGGACAGCGTCCAGTATCCGTTGGGGGTGTCGGCAAGGTCGAACCGTTTGGTCGCAGTCCATTCGCTTTCATGGACCCAGTCAAGCGAGACCTCGGTGTCACGCCAGTAGGGATCGGTGATGATGCCCGCGGCGAGCAGGGCAGAATGAATGTCGCCCGGCACCGGCAGGGCAACGCTGTGCCCGCCGTTCGTCACGGTCCATCCTTGCGACAGCTCAAGCGGGGGTGCGATTGTCTCTGGCTGAAGTGTCATGCGCGGCTGCCTCCCCGGCTGATCGGTGATCCCGACTGTTAATGCCATTTTCACGTGCAATGAGAAACACATTTGCAGCGGTTTTCCGGGCGGTCCCCGACCTGGCGCAGCACGGGGAGGGGCATTGCGTTCCGCTTCTGCCTGGTCAGGCCGCGCCCGGTGATGAATTGTGTTTGAAGGTGCGGGCCTGTAGTGCTCGTCAGTGTTGCGCGATTTTTTGGAGAGGCCCATGAGCGTGGATGAGCAGATGCCGACATCTCTTGCCGGGATAAAGCGCAAGCGCGGCAAAGGCGTCGGCGCGGTGTACGAAACGCTCAAGCACGAGATCCTGGATCTGACGCTCGAGCCCGGCAGCCCGATAGACGAGGTCAAGCTTGCAGAGCGGTTCGGCATCTCGCGCACGCCCATCCGCGAGGCCATGGTCAAGCTGGCGGGAGAAGGGCTGGTTGTCACTCTGCCCAACCGGTTCACCATCGTGGCTCCGATCGATTTTCCCAATCTGTCGCAATTCTTCGACGCGCTGTCCTTGATGTACCGCGTTACCACGAGGCTGGCCGCCGCCAACCGGACGCCGGAGGAACTTGTTGAGATCCGGCAGCTTCAGGACAGTTACACCAAGGCTGTGGAGGCGAGGGATGTTGCCCGGATGATCGAGGTAAACCGCAATTTCCATGCCCGGATCGCCTGCGCCGGAAAGAACCGCTATTATACGGAGCTGTTCGAGCGGCTGCTTGATGAGGGCAGGCGGTTGCTGCGGCTCTATTATTCCTCTTTCAATGACGAGCTTCCGAGAGGCTATCTTCAGGAGCACGAGGACATGGTGTCGGCGATCGAACGACAGGATGTCGAGGCCGCAGACCTTATAGCCAAGGTCCACGCCGGACAGATTGTGCGCCAGATCCAAGCCTATATTGCCCAGGATCGTCGCGTGAACGCTGATATCGATCTCTGATCTGACGACAGGGCGACCCACGAAAATCAGCATCGCCCCTCGCTGATTGCATCATGCCTCTGGTATCGAACTCATGAAAATATTTAATGTCGACAAACAAAATACAATTGAGTATTAGTTGGAACGGCATCAGGGAAAGTGGGCATTGGCGGCGGCAAGCCTGTTCGGTATAGCCGGTCTGGCTTCCCGCCGCCCGTGATCATAAGCTTGTTGAGACCGGTTCATTGACTGAAAAGGACAATCCGATGGACGACACAATTTTCAAAGGGTGCATTCCCGCCCTCATGACCCCCTGCAAGCCTGACCGGACGCCGGATTTTGACGCGCTGGTGCGCAAGGCGCGCGAACTGGTTGATGCCGGGATGTCCGGCGTGGTCTATTGCGGCTCGATGGGAGACTGGCCATTGCTCACCGATGCGCAGCGCATGGAGGGCGTCGCCCGTCTGGTCCAGGCCGGCGTACCCACGGTGGTTGGAACCGGTGCGATCAACAGCGCTTCGGCGGTGGCCCATGCCGCCCACGCTGCCGAAGTCGGGGCGCAAGGGCTGATGGTGATTCCGCGAGTGCTCTCGCGGGGGACTTCAGTGGCTGCACAGACCGCGCATTTCAAGGCGATCCTGTCGGCGGCGCCGGATCTGCCCTCGGTGATCTACAACAGCCCTTATTATGGCTTTGCGACCCGTGCCGACCTGTTCTTTGCGCTGCGAAAAGATCATCCCAATCTGATCGGTTTCAAGGAATTCGGCGGCGCCCAGGACCTGCGCTATGCCGCCGAGCACATCACCTCGGCAGACGACAGCGTGACCTTGATGGTCGGTGTCGACACCAATGTTTTCCATGGTTTCGTCAATTGCGGCGCCACTGGCGCGATCACGGGTATCGGTAATGCCTTGCCGAGCGAAGTTCTTCGTCTCGTCTCGCTGTGCAAAAAGGCAGCGACGGGCGACGCCAAGGCGCGGCTGCAGGCCAAGCAACTTGATGAGGCCCTGGCTGTCCTGTCTTCATTCGACGAGGGCGCCGACCTGGTGCTCTATTACAAGCATCTGATGGTTCTCAACGGCGACGAGGAATACAAGCTGCATTTTTACGAGACCGACAGGCTTTCGGATTCACAAAAATGCTACGCGGAAAACCAGTATCAACTGTTCAAGACCTGGTATGCGGAATGGAACGCACAGGTCTGACAGTATCCGCCACAAACCTTCGGCCCGAGATCCTGACCGGGATTTCCGGCCGAACTTGTCATGCAATCAGTCTGAAGCAGTCATTGGCGCCTGCCGCGCCGCGGATCCGACCGGATGCGCAAAGGCAGCTGTATTACTTTGAAATGATGCATGTACGTTATCGTTCGAACAAATACGATCGAACGCCAAACGCATTAGAAGCGCCACCGGATCTTCCCCTTGATGGATTGCGATGTAATCGACTTGCCGAATGCGCCATCGTAGCGGACATCGAGCCCCAATCCCTCCTGACCGAAGAATTTCAATCCGGCGGAAATTTCTCCGAGATAGCGATCGTGTTCGAAAACCTGCGTGACCGGGCTGGCTATTCCCGAAAACCGCACCTGGGTTGTCGTGGTGTTGTCCGGCGTATACCGAACTCCGCCATAGCCATAGGTCCGGACGCTCAGCCCCGGACTCAGCGCAAAACTCCTGCCAAATTCCATGCCGACGGCGACCGACATTTGGAAATCATCTGTCGGAAGTACACTGAGATTGTAGCTGCCAGCCCCGGTCTCGGTGTATCCGTTGGTGTGTGTGTAGTTGAAATCCATATCCGCAAGCGGTTTGGCGAACCAGTCTTCGATCTCGAAAAGATAGCCGGCGCGAAGGCGGCCGTGGATCCAGCTGCTTTGCGTGCTGGACACGGCTTGCACACCCGGGCTCAGCGGTATCGCCCTGACCATGTCCTGCCAACTGTGCCCCACCGCGATTGAGCCGCCGAGAAGAAGATTGCCCTTCTGATATTTCGCGACCATCCCGGCCTGCGCCAGCTTCGCCTCAGATGCGGCGAGGTAGGAAATGGAATCCAGTATCCCGTACCCGGCGGCGATCCCGAGCCTCCAGTTTTCACTAAGTTCGCGTTGCGCGCCGACGCTAAGGTTGAACAGCCGTTCGTCGCGTGCAACGGAATTGGAACTGGCCTGATGCTCGGTCCACCGGTAACCGGCTTCACTCCAGTCGCATTCGGTCTCGGCGATTGCCGCATAGGCGCCGTTCGCCACGCCGCAACTGAACACCGAGCCGGTAAAATGCGTTGCACCTGAGCGAAGGCTGGCCGCCTGCTTGGCTGAATGGGCATCGGAATAGGAACCAAGTAGATGACTGAGTTCGCCGAGCGTGGTTGCGTTGGCGAGAGCGAGCAGATCGGCATCGGTGTCTGCAATTCCGCTTGCCAGTCTGGCATTTAACGTTCTCGCAACCGCAGCCTCATTGCTGCCCAGCCCGTCGGCTTCAAAGTCAATGTTTTCAACTGTCAGGTTGACGACATGATCGCCAGCGCTCGATTGGGCTTGTGACACCGAATACATGACGACCGGCATTTCGGCAGCCTTCGCTGAAAAAGACAAATCAGCGGTTTTCGGTGTTGACAGGATCTGCACTTGGCTTTGCGATCCGAAGGAGAGTATGTGCGGCGCGATTACGCCCTCGACAACCGCGCCGTGGGACGCGCGGAGGTGATCGGATGTCCCCAGGTCCAAGTTCAGATCCACGGCATAGATCGCCGTGTCGGAACTTTCATACCTGCCGCTAAGCTGTGTGTTCAGGATTTCTGCCGCCCCGCCTGGAGACAATGTTCCGGCATTGTCGAGAAGGCCGAGATGGACGCCATAGAATGTCTCGTTGGACCGGTAGGTGCCAAGGTTGATGCTGTCGCCTGATTGCAGAGTTCCCGCACTGGCGTTCGAAAGGTAGCCTGCCGACGTGCCGCTCACCTTGGCTGGCGGCAAAGGCGAGGGCAGGGGCAACAGGTATTCCCGGTCTGCGGTGACATCGATATCACCGCTTATGGTGCCCTCATTGGTGATATGGACAAATTGGTTTGAGCGGATGGCGAACCCGTCGCTTGAAGAAATCAGTCCCGAGTTCGATATCCTGGCCATTGTGCGCAGCCCGGTCGTGGTGTCGTCGATCACGACGGCGTCGCCTCTGCCGCCCATGGAGAGAACTCGACCGCCCTTGCCGATGGTGATGGTGATATCACCGCTCTTGTCGCCGGCCGCAGCAGCAACAATGGCATTGACGTCTGATCCAAGCGTCTGAATTGTTCCGTTGGCGGTGATGTCGATGTTTCCCGGCGTTTCCGAACCATGGGTAATTACGTGAATGCCGTCGGCAAAGTTACCTTCGGTCGACAATATGCCATTCTGGACAATGGTGACGTCGCCGCCGGTGCCTGCAGTGTTATGATTGTGAACGCTTAGCTTGCCATCTGATTTCTGGATGAACCCGCCGGTGCCGCCTGTGCTCTGCGCGAGAATACCGACGGCGCCGTCTCCGGTGGTACGGATCAATGAATCGGCGGTCTGTGTCACCGCAACCTTGCCGCCGCTGCCGCCCCCATCGTGCTTGTTAAGGCCGGCATCGCGGTGTGCATTGGCGGTTTCGTCAATGATCGCGGTCGCCGCCTGAACCAGGCCGCCACCGCCGCCGATCGATTGCGCAACAATCCCGATGGCGCCAATCCCCGATGTGGTGATGGAGCCGGATTGACTGATGCTCACCTGATCGGCGCCATTGTGGCTGCTGGACGAGGTGTCGAGTTCACTAGCAAGGGTGACGTATGTTGCAGAATCGGCGTTGTCTATGGTGGCGAGACCACCGCCGCCGCCGATGCTTTGTGCGATCACCCCGGCAGCAAAATTGCCTGAGGTCGAAATGTTGCCGCCGCTCTTGACGGTTACCCTTCCTCCCTTGCCCGCTGACAGGAAGCCTCCAACGACAACGTCACCGTTGCTGGTGTTCAGGTCGTTGCTTTCGAGAAATTGTCCGCGCAAGTTTTCTGAAGACAACACGGCTCCACCGCCGCCACCGAGGCTCTGGGCAATGATGCCGCTCGCAAACAATCCGCTGGTCGAAATGTCGCTGGCGGTTGTGACCGAGACGGTCGAGCCATTTCCGGCTGTTTGTTTGCCGCCGATACGCCCGGTCTTGAGGAATGTTACATGGTCCGCTGCAGCGGCTACACCGCCTCCGCCACCGATGCTTTGTGCCAGAATTGCTGCCGCACCATCGCCATAGGTGGTCAGGGGCTGATAGTGATGGGTCACCTCGACTGTCCCGCCATTGCCGCCATCACCGCCATTGCCGCCCAGCGCGAGTTCCAGAGATTTCAGATGCGCCAGCGAAAAACCTGCACCCGAATCATTGACCGGCTTCTTGGACGATCCGGTCAGGAAGATGGAATCGGCATGACCACCGGCGCCACCGCCACCGCCGATGCTCTGTGCCAGAATTCCCACGCCCACGTCGCCTTCCGTGGTGACGGCGGCGCCATTTGTGACCGAGATGGCGCCGCCGTCACCACCATCGCCGCCATTGCCGCCGACTGCGACCGTAACGGTCTTGCCGCCAGGCGACTTGTTGGGCTGGTCAGTCTGTTTGCCTGTGCTGATGGCGATGCTGGCCGATTCCGAGTTGCCGCCGATGCCACCGCTGCCACCGATGCTTTGAGCTGCCAATCCAATGGAAAACTGGCCGGCGGTCATGACCTGTCCGGTTGTCAGGATCGAGACTGCGCCACCATGGCCGGCCGACTTTCCGTTACCGCCAATCGATGTCGTCAGGCTTCTTGCCGCCTTGGCTCCTTCGGACCCCGAAACGGATATCGAATTTCCACCCGAACCGCCGCCGCCGCCGATGCTTTGCGCAAGCACCGCATGCGACATGGCGCCCTTGGTTGACAGCGTACCGGACGTGTCAACACTGGCGTGGCCCCCGTTGCCGCCCTTTCCGCCCGTGCCTCCAACGCCAACACTGATGGCGTTGCCATTGCCCTCGACGCCCATCGACGCACTGAGCGCGAGAGCATTGCCGCCTGTGCCGCCGCCGCCGCCAATGCTCTGTGCCACGACCGCACCGGCATGATCGCCTGCAGTCGAAACGCTGGAATTGTCAGTCAGAAGGACATCGGCGTTGTTTGCGTGACCGCCTTCGCCACCCGCCCCACCCACAGCGACCGCCACCGAAGCCGACATGCCGGTCGACAAGGCAGCGCTCAAAGCGGTCGAGTTGCCGCCGTGGCCGCCGCCGCCGCCGGCGCTGAGTGCGTGGACGCCAAGCGCGAAAGCGCCCTTTGTGGAAACATAGCCATCGGAGGTGACCGAGGTGGTGCTGCCATCGCCGCCGTTTCCTCCTTGACCACCGATCGCCACGGCGACCGAGCCGCTGAAGGCGCCCTCTCCGGCCGCGACGCTGCCCGCCAGACTCTGCGTCCCGCCGCCGGCGCCCCCGCCGCCGCCAATGCTGAAAGCTGCCATGCCAATGGAGAAGGCGCCATCGGTGGCGATCCCGGCTCCGGCTTTCTGAGCAAGCGTGATACCCCCTGCATCCCCGCCGCTGCCGCCATGTCCGCCAACGCTGACTGACACCGACAGACTGACCGGACCGGCGCTCGCAGCGAGCGCGTGCGCTGCTCCGCCATTGCCGCCGCCGCCGCCTATGGATGAGGCAAGAACGCCAAAGGAATGCGCTGCCTTTGTTTCAATGTGACCATCGACGGCGATGTCGATGTCGCCGCCATCACCGCCTTTGCCTCCAGCGCCACCGACCGCAGTTGCCGAGGCCATGATCGGTGCGGTGGCGCGCGCGGTTGCGGTGCCGCCATGCCCGCCACCGCCGCCGACACTCAACGCGCTGATCGCATGCGAGAACAGTCCTTCTGTGACGATGTCGTTCACCGTGATCGCGATGTCGCCGCCATCACCGCCATCGCCTCCGTCGCCCCCGATTGCCAGCGCGGAAAACGTGCCCTTGGCGTCGGCATTACCGCCGCGCCCGCCTCCGCCGCCGATGCTCTGGGTCAGAACTCCAAGCGAGTGAGCGCCCTTGGTTGTGATTTTTCCGGGCATATGTAAGTCGATTGCGCCGCCGTGGCCGCCGACGCCGCCTTTCCCGCCGACGGCCACGCTGCCGGTGTCAAAGCCGCCGGTGCCGCCGCTGCCGCCGATCGACTGCAGCAGTACTGCGTCGGAATTCATGCCTTGCGTCCGGATGCTCGAGCCCGAACCTGCATCGTGTGTTACCGTGGATGCGTTTCCACCATGAGAGCCCGGCTTGCCCTTGGCGGAAAGCCCCGAAGATCCGCCTATGCTTTGTGCAACAAGGCCATGGGAGAGAGAGCCGGCCGTCGAAATCGCATTGTCGCCGAGTTCGATTCCGACTTCACCGCCCTCGCCGCCGCTCACCGGCCTCGGAGCGCCGTTGTCGAGGTCATAGGTGATGTCGCCGCCGCCAACACTTTGCGCGACGAGTCCGGCTGACCTTTCTCCTGACGTGGAAATGACCGACGCGGCGCCGGACGCCTTGGTTTTGAGCGTCAGCGTCACCTTGTCGCCGCTTTTGAGATCGCTGTAGCCTTCGTCCTGCCCTGCCGGACCGCCGAGACTCTGCAACACGACTGCAGCAGAGTCTGCCCCCTTGGTGGTGATGTCGCCCTGATTGACGAGCGTTACAAGTCCGCCTTTGCCGCCAATCCCGGCGGGGTATTTGCTGCTGTCGGGATCCGCCTGCCCGCCTTCGCCGCCGTAACTGGCGGCATGAATGCCATAGGTCTGTTCGACGTTGCTGACGATATTGCCGGAGTTGGTGATGACAATCTCACCACCGCTTCCGCCATTGCCTGCCTGTTGCCTGTCGGTATGCCGGCCATACAGGCCTGTGCCTCCTCTGCTGGTTGCCGTGACAACTGCGGATGTGCTGACAATGCCGTCACCGGCGGTATTGGATGTTGTCAGATTGCCGGACTGGTTGATCGTGATGTCACCGCCGGGTCCACCGGGGTGAGGGTATTCCGTGCCTACTGCACCGACCCGGATAGCCGGAGCTCCAATGGCGGTGCCGACACGGATTTCAGTCAGATCGATGGTTGTGGCGTTGTCGAGTTCAGCATCGTCGCCATCGGCCTTGCTGAGCGAAAGAGCCCCGGTGTGATACGTGATGAGGTCAGGATCAGCTTCCTGCGCGCTTGCGCCCGGCGTCTGGGCGGTGACAACTCCCGACGCCACAAAGGCACAGACAGCTGCTGACCGAAGGAGACCTGAAGCCTGCATGCGTTTTGGATTTCGGGGAAGTTTCGCGTGAAGCTGGATACCCGAAGCTACGATCATGAAGACAAAACTCCTTGCAAGTGAGAAAACCCTAGGCAGACAAACTTGCGGCGGGCTGGTCAAAAACCCCGTTGCTGGAAACGGGACGCAGATCCGCCCAACGAGCCGCTTGAAGTGCTGTGAAGGCCGGTTGGACGTATTTGCCAGGACACTGGTCGGGACAGCGGCGATCTCGCATTGCGATTCCGATCGAACCCGGAGCCTGCGCGGCGCCACGCTTGAGGATGGCGTTGTGAAAAGTCCCTTCGCGACCAGTCTTCCGGCTGAGGCGAGGGGGCTCGCTTGCTGAGGCAAGATTACCGATCGTTAAGTTGATCGGCCCGTGAGTTCAGTTCTATCAGGAAGTTGGGGGGGTAAGAAAACTGGAAACTACAGATATGCCTAGCTTGCTTAGCCGTTATGCCACTCCCTTCATCACCGCTTTGTTTCTGGTCTCGCTTGTTTCGGGGGTGGCGCTGTTTTTCCATTTTGGGTCCGCCGCCTTCCACGGCATGCATGAATGGCTGTCGATGGTGCTTATCGTGCCGTTCATCCTGCATGTCTGGAAGAACTGGCGGCCGTTCCTGACTTATTTCAAACGCGCGCCGATGCTGATCGCCCTCGTTCCGTCGCTGGTTGGCGGACTGGCTTTCGCCATGCCTGCCGTGACCGGTCAGCGAGCTGGCGGATCGCCGCAGCGCGCGGTATTTGAAGCGTTTCAAGGCGGCACGGTCGCAAACATCGCGCCGCTCTTCGGCCATGACGCGCAGAGCCTGACAGCCGTGCTTCACGACAACGGCCTGACGGTTGCAGGCCCGGACGTGACCATCCGGGAAATCGGCGATGCTTCGGAGCAGTCGGCCAATGATGTGATCGGCCAGATTGCCTCGGCGAAACGCTGACTCCTTCTTGGGGTTACGCATGGCCGATGCGCTCGGGGGAACCCGTCCGAGTGATTTGGGCATTGGCCGGCCAGACTTCTCCACTCCAACCTTTCCAATTTGCGACTGATTTGCCCGCAGGCGTGACGCCGCCCTGCGCTGGGTCTTGACATGAAGTCGATACTGTTTCACTCTGCGTTGTAGTGTTTCATTGAGTGAAACAAAATTGGGAGGATGGAATGAAGAAATTGTCTGTTTTTGCAGGGATCGCCATGCTGGTGTTGCCCTCGCTCGCCGGCGCGCAGGAGGTCACCCTGAAAATGGGTCACGCTGCCGCATCGACTCATATTTTCCATACCGGACTGGAGATCTTCGCCAAGAAGGTCGCCGATAAGACCGAAGGCAATGTCAAGATCGAAGTCTATGGCGACCGCCAGCTCGGCGATGACAAGCAATTGCTTGAAGGCATCCAGATCGGCCTGATCGATGGCGCACTTGTGTCTTCGGCAACGCTGCCGCTGGTGCTGGGGGCCGCGTCTTTCGATGCCCTGCAGCAGCCTTTCACCGTGTCATCCTATGAGCAGCTGTCTGCAGTGCTGACCTCCGATCTCGGTGATGAACTGCTGGCGACACTCGATGAAAAGAAGATCAAGGGTGTGGGTTTCGTCGATGCCGGCCTTCGCCATTTTCTCTCAAAGGACAAGCCGGTCAAAAGCCTGGCTGATCTCAAGGGGCTGAAGACACGCATCGTGCCGATTCCGTTGCACAAGGCGATCTGGGAAGCCATTGGCGTCAATCCGATCGGCATGGCTTACGGAGAAGTCTATTCCGCACTGGAAACAGGCACCATCGATGCCGTCGAGATCAACGTCTCCTCGATCAAGTCCGAAAGCCTTTACAATGCGGCCAAGCAGGTCACGCTCACCGGTCATTATTTCTGGCCCGGTGTCATCATGATTTCGGGCGCGACCTGGGACAAGATCAGCGACAAGGACAAGGCCGCGATTGAAGAGGCCGGCAAGGAAGCCACCACTGAAGCCTACGCGCTGGCCGCGACTCAGGATGCTCAAACCATCACGTTTCTTGAACAAAACGGCGTGACCATCAACAAGCTCGGCGATCTCGATGATCTCAAGGCTCTGACCTCCCCGGTGGTGACCACCTGGAAGCAAAAGGACCCGTTGATCGCCAAGTTTGACGAAGCCTTCGCAAAGGGCCAGTGACCGATATGGCGTTAACCAAGGTCTATGGCTGGGACAGGCTTCCCCGGGAACAGGTTCGCGAAGGTGTTTCGCGAACCGCCTTTCGCGGCGACAACGCCCTGATGGTGATGAACTGGCTGGAGCCGGGAATGGAGAAGAAACCCCATTCCCATCCGTTCGAGCAACTCGCCTATGTCGTGTCCGGACGTGTCCGGTTCGAGATCGGCGATGACGTGGTCGAGGTCGGGGCAGGGCAGGTTGTCCGCATTCCCCCCGATGTCGTCCATTGCGGTGAAGCCGTTGGGGATGAGGTCGCACTCAATCTCGATGTGTTCGCTCCTGCTCGGGAGGATTATCTGCACCTCACCGAATATCAGGAAGCCGATTTCGACTGATATATTGAAACAACCTCCTGTGCCCAAGCAGGAATGGCCCGGCGTTCAGGCGCCGGGTCGCTGGGAAACCGCGCACTGAATGCGCAGTCAATTGGCCACAAATCCGGAGTTGATGTCGTGACAATATCAGCATTTCATCAAGCCTTTCGCGCCGGTCTGAAAGCGCTGCTCGTCGCTTTGATGGCCGGTCTGCTGACGGTCATGACCGCGCAGGTCATCATGCGCTACGGCTTCAATTCCTCGTTGTTGTGGTCGGAGGAACTGTGCCGGTATCTGCTGATCTGGTCGTCGTTTCTGGCCATGATCTTTGCCTATGAACGTGGCGAAATCGCCGCCCTGTCGATTCTGGCCAATGCGCTGCCGCGTGTGCCTGCGCTCTTGCTGGCGATACTCGGCGGCGCGCTCTCGGTGGCCCTGTGCGCTACGCTTGCCTATTACGGCTACATCTATGCCACGCTGGCCGGATCGCAGCCGATCCCGGCGCTTAGCTTCATTCTGGAAGACCTGTTTGGTGCCGCGGCACCGGAAGCGCCGCCGGTGTTCTGGGTCTATGCCGCGCTGCCGTTCGGCATGCTGCTGCTCGCGCTGCGCATCCTCGTTGATATCGTTTTGTACTGCCGGGCCTGGATTGACGGGCGGTCGCTGCAGGATCTTGCCGCGCATGAAGGAGGCCTCAGCCTGTGACGCTCTATCTGCTTTCCTTCCTGGGTTTCATGATCATCGGCATACCGGTGGCCTTCAGTCTTGGACTTTCCTCGATCACCTATCTGATCATCAATGACCAGATGCACCTGCTGATCGGCTTCCCGCAGAAGATGATCGCCGGCATCGACAATTTCGTGCTGCTGACAATCCCGTTCTTCATCCTCGCCGGCAATCTCATGAATTCGGCCGACTTGACCCGACAGATCGTCCGTTTCGCACAAATGCTGGTGGGCCGGGTTCGCGGCGGCCTGGCTGCGGTCAATGTGGTTGCCAGCATGATGTTCTCCGGCGTCAGCGGCGCGGCCACCGCCGAAGCCTCGGCGATCGGCAGCGTCATGATCCCCGCCATGCGGCGCGACGGCTACAAGCCCGAATACGCAGCCGCCGTCACCGCCGCCGGCTCCATCCTCGGGCCGCTGGTTCCGCCATCACTGGCGCTCATCCTTTATGGTGTGCTGACCGGAACCTCGATTGCCGATCTGTTTCTCGCCGGCATCGTGCCGGCCTTTGCGCTCTGCGGCAGTCTGCTGGTCTATGTCCTGCTCAAGGCACGGCGGGAGGATCACCCGCTGCCGCCGGTCATACCGGCTGAGGAGCGCCGGTCGCTGGCGGTCAAGGCGCTGCCGGCGCTGCTGTTGCCGGTGATCATCGTCGGCGGTATCCGCAGCGGGGTGTTTACCCCCACCGAGGCCGCCGCCGTCGCCGTTGTCTACGCTCTGGCCGTGGGTCTGCTGCTTTACCGCACACTCAATGCCACCAAGATCGTCGCATCGTTTTACGAGGCGGCCACCATGACCGCCGGTGTGATGCTGATTGTCGCCATGGCCAGCATGACATCCTTCATTCTCGGCATCGAAAACATACCGCGCGAAATCGCAGCGCAAATGCTCGGGATCAGTTCCTCGCCCTGGGTGCTCATTCTGCTGCTCAATCTTGTGCTGCTGATCCTGGGATTGTTTCTCGAGCCGCTGGCGGCGCTGGTTCTGGTGATGCCGATTCTCAATGAGCTGTTCCCGCTGCTTGGCATCGACCCGGTTCAGTTCGGCGTCATGGTTGTACTCAACCTGATGATCGGGATGATCACCCCGCCCGTCGGCCTGTGCCTTTTCATCGTCTCGGCAATCGGCAAGACGCCGCTTGAGAAAGTGGCAGTCGCAATCCTGCCGATGATCGGGATCTCCCTGACAATCCTCGCTCTGGTCGCCTTTGCCCCGTTTCTGACGTTGACGTTGCCAGGCCTTTTTCCGGGATAATGACATGAAAGACACCAGCAAGATCAACAACCATTCGACCATCGCCGCGTTCCAGATCATCGAGGAAATGGCGCCGATCCCCGAGGCCGTCCGGGTGACCGATCTGGCCAGGCGGCTCGGCATGCCGCGCGCGAAGGTCTACCGGTATCTGCAGACCCTGTGCAACATCGGCTATGTCCGCCAGGATCCGGTGACCGAACGCTACCGGCTGACGCTCAAGCTGTTCCATGTCGGCCAGGCCATTGCCGACGGCACGCAACTGACCAGCACCGCACGGCCGGTCATGGTGCAATTGCGCGACAAGGTCGGGTTGACCTGCACGCTGTCCATTCCCGAAGATGCCGGAATGCGCGTGGTCGATATCGTGCGTGTGGATTCACCGGTCCAGATTGTCACCAAGCCCGGCGCGCTGCTGTCGTTCCACGCCTCGGCGCAGGGCAAGGTCGCTCTGGCTTTCGGAAATCCGGATCTGCTGTCCGCTCAGCTTGCCGCAGACCATGCGCCGCTGGCCAATGGCAAGGCCTTTGATCCAGACCGGCTGCAAGCTGAAATCCTCCATGCCAGCCAAACCGGCTGGGCGGTCGCTCCCGAAGAAACGCTCAGTGGCCTGAACGCCATTTCGTCGCCGATCTTCGATCTTGAAAACAGCTTTGTCGCCACCATCACCATCGCCGGTTCAATGCAGGATATTCCCGCAGAACCGTCCGCCACCCTATGTGCCGCTGTCACCCAGGCGGCGCGCGCCATTTCCAAAGACTTGGGATGCACGGAGTACCCGACATGACACGATATTCGCTCGCCATCGATATTGGCGGAACCTTCACCGACGCGGTTCTCCTGGCCTCCGATGGCCAGAGCTATGTCGACAAGACCCTGACCACCCATGACAACCTGCTGGAAGGCTTTTTCCGGGGTGTGGATCTGGTGCTGGGCAAGGCCGGCATTGGGCCGGCAGATGTCGATGATGTCATTGTCCATGCCACCACCGTTGTCACCAACGCGCTGATCGAGCGCAAGGGACCGCCGGTGGCGCTGTTGCTGACCGAAGGGTTCCGCGATGTCCTCTATATCCGCGAGGAGCACCGTTATGACATGTACGACCCGCAGATCGAGTTTGCCGAGCCGCTGATCCCGATGGAGCGCACCTTCACCGTGCGCGAACGCACCTTTGCCGACGCCACCGTGGAAACCGCGGTCGACCGGGCCGAAATTCTCGAAATCATTGCCAAATGCCGCCAGGCGGGCATTGTCTCGGTCGCCGTCTGCTTCCTCAATTCCTATCGCAATGGCGCCAACGAGGAAGAGGTCCGACGCATCTTCGCCGAGGAAGCGCCGGACATCTATGTCTCGCTGTCGAGCATCATCGCGCCGCAGATGCGCGAATACCTGCGCGCCTCGACCGTGGCGATCAATGCCTACACGGTGCCGATCACAAGACCTTACCTGTCGGCGCTGATCACCGAACTCAAGACCCGCGGGTTCTCCCAGCAACCGTTGATCATGCTGTCCAACGGAGGTGTCATCGGTGCTGAGCGGGCGAGTACGATTCCGGTTCGCATGATCGAATCCGGCCCGGCGGCAGGCGCGCTGGTCGCCTGTTATTTCTCCCGTATCTTCGGCATTCCAGACCTGATCTCCTTCGACATGGGCGGCACAACCGCCAAGGCCTGCATCGTTCAGGATCATGAACCGCTGGTCACCGGCACCTTCGAGGTCGATCGGCGCTACCGGTTCAAGCCGGGCAGTGGCATGCCGATCACCGTGCCGTCGATCGACATGATCGAGATCGGCGCCGGCGGCGGCTCCATCGCCTCGGTTGATGATCTCGGTCTCCTCAAGATCGGTCCTGAAAGTGCTGGTTCCATGCCAGGGCCTGCCTGTTATGGCCGCGGCGGGGCAGACCCTTGCGTCACCGACGCCGATGTCGTGCTCGGCATTCTCGATCCACAGCGCTTCCTCGGCGGCGACATGCAGCTTGATACCGCAGCGGCCGAGAAGGCGCTGGATGATCTCGGCGCCAAGCTTGGCTTGCCACGCTCCCAGGCTGCCTGGGGCGTGTTCGAAGTTGTCTGCGAACAGATGGCGGCGGCAACCCGTACCCATGCCACCGAGCGCGGGATTGACTATCGCGGTCTGCCGCTGCTGGCTTTTGGCGGCGCCGGTCCGGTGCATGCCTGCATGGTTGCCGAACTGACCGAAAGCACCAAGGTCATCTATCCGCCGCTGGCAAGCGTGCTGTCGGCCTTCGGAACGCTGGTGACCCCGGCGCAGATCGATCTGGTCCGCAGCCTGGTGTCGCCTCTGGCCAACCTCGACTGGGCCGCGGTCGACGCGGTTCTGGCCAGCATGACCAATGAAGGCGGAGACGCGCTGCGCGAAGCCGGTATTCCCGACGGTGAAGCCCGTTTCGCCTATGCGGTGGAGATGCGCTATTCCGGCCAGCAGTCGGAAGTCCGGATCAATTTGCCCGCTGATGTGATTTCATCGCGTGACAGCAAACGCATCGAAGATCTGTTCGAGACTGAATACAACCGTCAATACGGGCTCAAACTCAGCGGAATGAGCATCGAGATCGTCAACTGGCTGGTCACGGCCGGCGGATCTCCTGCTGACAGACCGGGAGCCCGCCAGGCCAACGCCGGGATTGAGCGCAAGGCGGAAAGCCGCAATGTGTTCATCGGCGGCAAGCCCCGGTCTGTCCCGGTTCACCAGCGCTCGATGATCACGGCGGACGATGCAATTGCCGGTCCCGTCATCATCGAAGAACGCGAAACAACAATCTTCATACTCGAAAACTGGGTCGCGACCCTGCATGCCAGTGGCAGCATTGTTGCCGATAAGACAAAGGGAGCAATGTGATGGACGGCGTCGAACTTCAGATCCTGTGGAGCAATCTCATCGGTATCGTCAGCGAGCAGGCGAGAGCCTTGCAGCGCATCGCCTTCAGCCCGATCGTGCGCGAGGCGGGCGATCTCGCCAACGGCCTGTTTGATGAAAAAGCCCGCATGGTGGCCCAGGCGGTCACCGGCACGCCGGGCCATATCAACTCCCTGGCCGCCGCCGCGCGCAACCTGCTCGAACACACCGACATGGACAAACTCCGTCCCGGCGATGTGCTGATCACCAATGATCCCTGGATGTCGGCCGGCCATTTCTTCGACATCACCATCATCTCGCCGATTTTCCGCAATGGCCGGATCATCGCCTATGCCGGTTCGACCATCCACCATTCGGATATCGGCGGCTACGGCATCGGCTCCGGTGCCCGCGACATCCACGAGGAAGGTCTCTGGATTCCGGTAATGAAGCTGTATGAGGAAGGCAAACCCAACGAATCGCTGTTTTCCATCATCAAGCGCAACGTGCGCACCCCCGACGCACTGATGGGAGATCTGGGCGCGCAGGTGTCCAGCGGCATGATCGCATCGGAACGCCTCAATGCGCTGTGCGACCGCTACGGGCTAGATGACATTTCGACGCTGTCGGAAGAAATCATCGCGCGCTCGGAAAAGGCGACACGCGACGCCATCGCCAAGCTTCCGGCGGGAACCTGGCACGGGGCCTCGAAATTCGACGTGCCGGGCGGCGAGGTGATCGACCTCAAGACCGCCGTGACCGTGGATCCGGAAGCTGGCGAAATCACCATCGATTTCGAGGGATCGTCCGGCCCAAGCGCCATGGGCATCAATGTGGTGCCGGCCTACACCCACGCTTATGCGACATTTGCCATCCGCTCGACGCTCAACCCCGACTTGCCCAACAATGCCGGCTCATTGGCGCCGATCAAACTCAAGCTGCCGGATGAATGCGTGGTCAATGCGCGCTATCCGTCGCCGGTCAACGCCCGGCATGTGGTCGGCATGTATGTGCCGTTCCCGATCCTCAAGGCGCTGGCACAGATCCTGCCCGATTCCGTCGTTGCCGAAGGGTCGGGCGCGGTCTGGACAATCCAGATCCAGGGCAAGGATGCCACCGGCAAGCCGTTCACCAGTTCCATGTTCAACTATTCGGGCGGCATGGGCGCACGCGCGCACAAGCCGGGCCTCTCGGCGATTTGCTATCCCACCGGCGTGTCAGCGGTTCCGGTCGAGGTGCTCGAAGCCTCCTATCCGATTGCCTTTACCTGCAAGGAGCTTGAACGCGGCACCGGCGGCACCGGCCGTCAACCCGGTGGCGACGGACAACGTATCGGCTACCGGATGCGCACCAATTCGCGCTGGCTGCTCAACACCATCCCAAGCCGGCTCTCCCATGGCCCCGAAGGCGTCTTCGGCGGCGGCGACGGTGCTGCGGGCAAATTCCAGATCAATGGCGAAGATGTTGTCGATACCCGCAAGCGCGAAATGAACCCGGATGACGAGGTGTTCATGATTACGCCTGGCGGCGGCGGTTTCGGGGAGGTCTGATCCGATGCCCGCTCGCACAGCCTTCGCAACCAAGCTGCGTGCCCGCACGCCGCTGATCGGCACGTTTGTCAAGCTTCGCGACCCGTCCGTGATCGAAATGCTGGGCCTGTGCGGGTTTGACTTCGTGGTCATCGATGCCGAGCACGCTCCATTCGATCGCCAAGCCCTGGCAATCGCCGTGTTGGCGGCGCGTGCTGCGGGTGTGGCAGCCCTTGTTCGCGTTCCCGAGGCGGATGGGACCTGGATCTCCGCAGCGCTTGATTGCGGGGCAGCCGGGATCCTGGCACCCCAGGTGGCCAGCGCCGCAATGGCGGAATATCTGGTCCGCCGGGTCAGCTATGGCTCGGAGCGGGGCTTCTCGCCCTCGACGGCCGCAGCGGGCTATGGCACGCGCGGCATCGAAAACCATCTGCAAAGCCAGCCAGGGGAAACCGTGCTGATTTGTCAGATTGAAGACCGCTCCGCGGTTGCCCTGGCAGCGGAAATTGCGGCGGTCACCGGTGTCGACGGTCTGCTGGTCGGCCCGGTTGATCTTGCGGTTTCCGAAGGTCTCACCAACCCCTCCGACCCTGCCATAGAGGCATTGGGAGTGCAGGTGATTTCGGCTGCGCGCTCGGCTGGCATCGCGGGCGGCATGTTCATTTCGGATCCGGCGGCAATAACACGGTGGACCGCCTGCGGGGCTTCGCTTTTTGTACTTGGCTCCGACCAGTCTTTTCTGATGCAATCGGCGCAAGCCGGGGTTGCTGCCGCCCGCCAGCGGCTTTCCGGCGGCAATAGCTGAAATGGCGAACCGGCGGCACTGTGGAGATGCAAGATGAACCTGGCAGAATGGCTCGTGCGCACGGCCAGGAGACAACCCGATACGCCGGCACTTCTGTCCGGTGAGAATCTGGTTGCGACCTACGCAGAGTTCGCTTTGCACGCGGCACAAATCGGCGCATTGCTGCGCAAGCGCCACCAGGTGCAGCCCGGCGACCGCGTCGCCATCTTCATGAAAAACAGCCCGGCCTATCTCGAGCTGCTTTACGGTATCTGGTTCTGTGGCGCGGTCGCGGTCCCGATCAATGCCAAGCTTCATGTCCGCGAGGCCGCCTATATCATCGAGGATTCCCAAAGCCGGGCAGTGTTCGTTTCCGGGGCAGGCGAGCTTCCCGGCCTGCTGCCTTCCGACTGCGCGCTGCACGACCTTGAAACCGAGCCCGCGTTCGAACCGGGGGACGAAGCGCTAAGCGAGCCGGTCGGCCGTCACGCCGACGATCTGGCCTGGCTGTTCTATACCTCGGGCACCACCGGCAAGCCGAAAGGCGTGATGCTGACCAACGCCAACCTGCACGCCATGACCTATGCCTATTTTGTCGATGTCGATGACGTGCTGCCTGAGGATGCGGCGGTCTACGCGGCGCCTCTGTCGCATGGTGCGGGGCTTTACAATTTCATGCATGTGCTGCGCGGCAGCCGCCATGTCATCCCCGCCTCGGGCGGGTTCGATGCCGGGGAGTTGTGTGCACTCGCGCCAAGGCTCGGGAACGTGACGATGTTTGCCGCCCCGACCATGATCAGCCGGCTTCTGGGGGCAGCACGGCAATCCGGCTATGCGGGAGAGGGCCTGCGCACCATCGTTTATGGCGGCGGTCCGATGTATCTTGCCGACATCGAGGCGGCGACGGCCCAGTTGGGCGCCCGCTTTGTCCAGATCTACGGTCAGGGTGAATGCCCGATGACGCTGACGGCACTTCCGCGCGGCGATATCATGGACCGCCAGCACCCGCGCTGGCGTGAGCGTCTCGCCTCGGTCGGCATGGCGCAATCCTGTGTTCGCATCCGCATCGTCGCTCCCGATGGCCAGGACCAGCCGGCCGGAGAAATCGGCGAGATCATCGCATCCGGGTCTCCGGTGATGAAAGGTTACTGGAACAATCCCGATGCCACCGCCCAGAGCATCAGGGATGGCTGGCTCTGGACCGGCGACATGGGCTCTCTTGACGAAGATGGCTATTTGACGTTGCGCGACCGTTCCAAGGATGTGATCATTTCCGGCGGTACCAACATCTATCCGCGCGAGGTCGAGGAAGCGCTGCTCACCCACCCTGCTGTCGCCGAAGTTTCAGTCATTGGCCGGCCAAGCGCCGAATGGGGGGAGGAGGTCGTGGCAGTCGTGGTTCCTGCCGGACCCGAAGCCCCTGCGGCATCGGAGCTTGACGCCCATTGCCGCACCCAGATAGCAAGTTTCAAACGCCCCAAGGCATATGTCTTTCAAACCGAGCTGCCCAAGAACAACTACGGCAAGGTGCTCAAGACCGAGCTGCGGACCCGTTTTCAACCCTCTGACAGCTCCGACACTTGATCCGTCCACCGGCGCCGCGCGTTCTCAAGCGCTCTAGAATGTGGTGCGCACGCTCGCACCGACCCAGGCGTTTGACGTTTCGCTGGAACTTGTGACATTGCCTACAATCGAGAAGGTCGCATCGCCAAACTTTGCTTCGATACCGAGACCGGCACGCGCCCAGTCCTGTTGGTAAGCGGCTGTCGCCAGGTTGAACGCACCGAGGCCAATGACCTGGCCGGTGATGTTGCTGCCCGCCGTTTCGAAACGGTGCACAGCCTCCAGGGTGCCAATCAGGCTGACGGTCTCGCTGACCGGCACACGCGCATCAAACCCGATACGGGCTTGGGTTGTGCTGTCACACAATTTGTTGAAACGCGCCGAAAAAGCCCCACCGGTTTCAGTGTAGCCGTCCATGCAGCCACGTGCGTAGGACCCTTCCACATAGGGCGAGACATACGGCAGCATATTCTCCCATTGCAACCGGCCGCGGATGCCGAATCCCGAAAGGTCTGTCTTGCCTGTGGAACCCGAAACCAGACCGCCATTGGCGATGTAGTTGCGCGTAATATCGGCGCTGCCGAGCACTGCGGTGCCAGTGAGCACGCCCCAGATGCCGCCGCTGTCGGTGGCATGTAGCTGCCCGATGCTTTCAAGCTTGGCATAGGTGCTCAAAACCTTGGTTGTGCCTCCAAATGCGGAATTCTGGGTGTTGCCTGCAACGCCGATGGCGCCGTTGATCTGGATCGAGCCAAAATTGCGCCCAACGCCGATTTCCCCGAGAGCAACCGCCCCGTCGCGCGCCCCATGATCGTCACGCCCCAGATCTCCGTTGATCCAGGCGATATTGCGCTCTGCCGGCGCACGCCGGTCCAGCGGACGGCTTCCAGCTCCGTTCAACAAGAGACCAAGGCTGTTTATCGTCGTCGCGTTCGTGGCTGCCGCATTGCCCAGTGTCCCGTTCAGATCGGTCAAGGTGATAAGGCCCATGCCGACACCGCCACCTTCGGTGCCTCCATCGACGGTGCCGCCATCATCAGGGCCATTGTCAACGGTGTCGTCATCGACCGTACCCTCCCCATCGGGCACATCGGTGCCGTAGCTGCAGGTTGAAGGTCCCGTGCCGTTGCCACGGGCTATGTAGAGGTCAGACCGGAGGAACGGACCGAAACCCGCCGGGAAAGTTCCACCAACCACCACGCTGCCGTCGCAATTGGTCGCACGCGCGGTGTAGGTGCTGCCGTCAAGAATTGTCACGCCGCTCGTGCGCAACCATTGCTCGACGCTGACAAGGCCGCTGGCCTCGTCCCAGCGGAAGCCGGAGGGTCTGCCGGGGTCGGCAATGTCACCGACCAGAACGTGCCCGTTTCCGGATACTCCGTAAGCGATTGACCCGCGATCTGTCTGGCCGAGTGTCGAGACAACGCCATCAACCCAGCGCACTGCCACCTGGCGATTGTCCATCTGGGAGCTGCCGCCGATTACCCTGCCGTTGTAGGAGACATCGAGAGCATTGGAGCTACCGCCTGCAAGGGTCGGCAGCGCCACCATGCCTGTCCCGTCGGTCCAGGAGAAGGCGCGCGAAATCGTCGGAGCGTTGAAGCCCGAGGAAATGCCGACGGCGAGAGCACCGTCACCCGATGTCGCGTGGGCAGATGCCGAGACTTCATCTCCATCAAGTTGCCCAAGGCTCTGCATGCCGTCAGCGCTCGTCCAGCGCATGGCGCGCAATCGCCCGCCGTCATCGTAAGAAGCACCGACAATGACATTTCCATCGGCCGAAATGCCAAGGCCGCTTGAAGTATTGGAGCCCAGAGAACCAAGATCCTGAAATCCGCCGGTAGCGGTCCAGCGATAGGCCCGGTTGCCGATGATGCTGGAGCCAAGGGTGGTATGGCTCGCGCTGCCAGTGGCAACCGAACCGTCGCCTGAAAGGTCTTGCGTGTCGAGTTTGAACAAAATGCCGCGCGAGATGCCGCCAAGCGGGGTGAACCCGGTGGCTTCGGTCCAGACCATCGCGTGACTGGTGGAACCGCCGTCCAGCGGATCCGTATTGCCGATCACCACCGACCCGTTATCGGAAACGCCTGTGCCTTTCACCCTGGAACCGGTGTTCAGATAATCCTGCGCACTTGCGGACACAACAATCAGGCAGGCGGTACCCAGCGCCGTCGCGCTCAGTAATGTTTTCAAGCAAGGTGATGTCATCAATGTTCCCCCATCCGGATTTTTCATCCGAATTGTGCGCATTGTGACACTTTACTGGGGCTGTGCAGGTCATTCTATCACCTGACCGGGTGAGAAACCTATGATTGCTATAAGAAAGCAATATTCAACTGAAGCGCAGAACCGGTGTTGGATTTGGTTTGCCGGCGTTTCCGCTCGATCCTGCCATTGGAGTTTATCGCTTCATTTGCCATTTATAACTTCAGGATCCGCAAAATACATTGCCGGGCGGGCTGCGAACTGGTTCGCAAGCGGGGAAGATGCCGGCATGAGTGATTTGATTTGGTTTACTGATCAGGTTCGCTGGCGAAAAGCGACCAAACCGAAATGAACATCGCCGCAATCAGCGGGCCGACAATGAATCCGTTGATTCCGAACAGGGCCATTCCGCCGACCGTCGATACCAACACGACATAATCTGGCAGTTTTGCATCCTTGCCGACGAGTGGAGGCCGCAGCAAATTGTCGATCAGACCGATGATCAGCAACCCGACAAGCACCAGGATCACGCCTTTCAGCCATGCACCGCTGAATATCAGAACCAGGGCGGCCGGGCCCCAGACAAATGCGGCGCCAATCGCAGGCAACATGGAAAAGAAGGTCATGACCACCCCCCACAGCAATGCTGCCTCGATTCCCAACGCCCAGAATGTCACGCCACCGATTGTCCCCTGGATAATCGCGATGATGATGTTGCCCCTCACCGTGGCGTTGATGACGGATGTGAATTTCTCCAGAAACTGGCTCGAATAGTCATCGCTGAGCGGCAGCGCTTTCCGGATCGTTGCCACCAGTTTCTCTCCGTCGCGAAACAGGAAGAAGAGCAGATACAGCATCACACCCGAACCGATGAAAAAGCCCAGGGTGGTTTCGCCGACATTGACCACGCGGCCCGCCATCGACTGGCTGGCTTGCACCAGCGCTCCGGAAAACTTGTCCCGCAGGTCGGGAAAATTGCCCAGTTTGATCGGTGTCCACTGTTCGATGAAGCTTGGCACAGCACTCGTGATCTGCGCTACGCGACCACGCAGATCGAACTCCTCGCTGCTGACCTGCTGGTAGAGGCTGGTACCCTCCTGCGCGATGGAGGCAAGGATGATCAGCACCGGAACAATCACCAGACAAATGCACATGACAACGCTCATGAGAGCCGCCACCCCCTGTCGGCCGTTCAGGCGACGAACAAGAAACAGCTGAACCGGATGAAACACGATGGCCAGGATGACTGCCCACAAAATCGCCGTGTAAAACGGAAGCAACAGCAGGCTGAAAGCGACCGTCACCAGCGCCAGCAGCAGATAGAAGCTGGCGCGCTGAACTGAAGTTTTATGCGGTTCCATCACGGATCTTTCACAACATGGAGCTGTTACATCGGAGAAAATTTCATCCTGATTGAGCCAATGTGTAGCCGAGGCGTCACGATTGTCCACACTATCAGCCTGTTGCGCCTCAAGGCAGTCCGGATCGCCAGTCATGGCTTGCGGATTACAGGTGCTTCTCCCTTGTGTAGCTCACTCCAAATTCAAGACAGCGAAATGCGATAGATCAATCTCCAGACGATGCATTTGTTTATAATCCGGAACTGAATTGAGATTTGGGGACAAAGCATGAAGCAGCCCACTCTGAGAGAAGAAATCGCCGGTCTTCGGGCAGAAGTCGAACAACTGCGTCGCAGTTCCGCTCCACCCGGCATAACTCCCGATCCGCCCGATCCGGAACCCGATGAGCAAACCGGCGATGTCGCAAAGCTGCTCGGAGAGCTGGGTGATCTGGTTCAGAGCATGCTCGACGAGGCGGAAGAGAGCTTCACCGAACATCCCGTAGCATCGGTATCCGCCGCCCTGGCGCTCGGCATCGTCATCGGTCGCCTAACAGCAAAGTGATGTCAAACATGTCAGTTCATTCAATCGCCCGCATACTCCGTCTCTATCTTCGTTCCGAATTGCTGGTCGGCGAAATCCGCCTGAAGGTGCAGCTGCGAAAGCTCTCGCTCCTGTTTTTCGCAGCCCTGATCGTTCTGATGGCGCTGGTTTTCCTCAACATCGCTGCTTACCAGTTGATGCTCGCCAGCTGGGGTCCGATCAAGGCGCCATTCATTCTGGCCATCGCCAATATCCTGCTGGCAATCATCCTCGTTGTCATTGCGGCCTTTTCCAGACCCGGTCCGGATCTGGCTGCGGCCAGAGAACTGCGCGACCTGACGTCCGCAACGCTGGAAAGCGAGTTGAAATCCAATCCGGCAACCGCTGCACTGGGCAGCATGGCCGGCATCAACGGGCTCAATGGCTGGGACAGTGCCAGGTTCCTGGTGCCGATCATCTCCTCGATCATCCGCAGTCTGCCCCGTCGTAAGGCGGGGTCGTGACCATGAAATCCCCTGGCTTGCGGCTTGTCGGCTCTCCACTGCCAGCACGGATGAAAGCTTCACCATAACTGGCAAGCAAACAATCCCGTTCCGACGCCAAACCAATCTCCCAAAAACCCCAACCAATCTCCCAAAAACCCCAACCAATCTCCCAGAAACCCCAACCAATCTCCCAGAAACAAGGAAAAATTCCATGTCCGATATCAAGAAGATGACCGAGGATCTCAAGCAAAATTATGACGAGATCAAGCTCAAGGTGCATCTCGGTTCAAAAGAGGCTCAAGACGAATGGACTGAGCTCCAGGATCGCTGGCATCACTTTGAAAGCCAGGCCAACCTGAAAAAGAGCAAGGAAGATCTCGGCGATGCCTTCGAGATCCTCGGGGCGGAACTCAAGGACGCTTTCGGCCGTATCCGCAAGGCACTTTGACATCATCAGATGGCGCCGAAGCTCTTCGTGACCGGTAAGCTCGGGTTTCATGAGGCTGTGTCAGCTCGAATGCCCGCCGTTCGATCTGTGTGGCTGAGCCATGGGGATCACCTCTGGCCAAATTGCTGATTTGGGGCAGGTCGCGACGGCAGTGAAAACGACATGAATGAAAGGAAACAATGGTTATGACAGGAATCAAGAAAGTTACGGTTCTGGGCACGGGCGTGCTGGGAAGCCAGATTGCGTTCCAGACCGCCTATAGCGGGTTCGACGTATCGGTCTACGACATCAGCCCGGATATTCTCGATCAGGCGCGCAAACGGTTTGCGGAACTTGCCGCCATCTACGAGAAGGAAGTTCCAGGCGCGACGGGAGGCAAGGCTGCCCAAACGGTTGGTCGCATTGCGCTTTATTCCGACCTTGCCGAGGCGGTTGCTGATGCCGACCTGGTGATCGAAGCTGCTCCCGAAGTTCTGAAGATCAAGCGTGAAATCTATGAAAAACTGGGGCAAATCGCGCCAGCCAAGACCATCTTCGCGACCAATTCGTCGACGCTGTTGCCCAGCGAGATCAAGGATTTTACCGGTCGTCCCGACCGCTTCCTGGCCCTGCATTTCGCCAACAGCATCTGGAAATTCAACACCGCCGAAGTGATGGGCACAGCCGACACCGATCCGGCCATTTTCGATGCCGTGGTCGGCTTCGCAAGCGACATCGGCATGGTGCCGATCCCGATCCGCAAGGAAAAGGCGGGCTATGTCCTCAACTCTCTTCTGGTTCCATTCCTGAACGCAGCAGCCGATCTTGCTGCCGGCGGTTATGCCGAACCCGAGGATGTCGACAAGGTCTGGCGGATCGCGACCGGGGCGCCGATGGGGCCGTTCCAGATCTATGATATCATTGGCCTCAACACACCCTACAACATTCTCTCCAATGGCGACGCGCATGCGCAGGAAATCGCTGCCTGGATGAAAGAAAACTACATCGACAAGGGCAAGCTCGGTGTTTCCACAGGTGCGGGCTTTTATACCTATCCGAAACCGGATTGAGCCAGCGGCTCACCGACAGCGCATTCGGCAGGTCGCGTTGGGTGTTGATTTCCGCATTTCCCGGACGATGCACTGACGGCCTCTGATGCTGCCGAAGTCTCGACGTACAAAGGGCCGGCTTGACTGCCGGCCCAATGCTGATCTGTCGGCATCAAGTTTCGCCGTTGTACGGCTTTCCCGGAACAGCCATTCCTACATCGCACAGCACTTTCGGGGCCCTAATCTTCGGGCAGAGCCCCGCCGTCTGCTGTCTTGTCCGCGATGAATTGGGCCAATCGTGCTTGCGCGCCTTCGGCGGTGGGCGGCGGAGTGTAGCTGGCGAGTTTTTCTTGCCAGATGGCGGTGGCGCGCTGGTCTGCGCTGAGAGCTCCCGCGTCGGTCCACGCACCATGATTTCTCAAATCGGCAACGAGCGGTTGGTAGAAGGCGTCCTTGTAGCGGCTCATCGTGTGTTGAGTTGCGAAGAAATGGCCACCGGGCGTCACCTCGGCGATGCTGTCATATCCGATGTCATCGGCACTCGCCGGAGATGGTCGGGCGAGATGGGCGAAGGATTGAAGGGCCTCGACATCCAGAATGAATTTCTCATATCCGAACGTCAGCCCGCCTTCGAGCCATCCCGCCGCGTGCAGCGTCAAGGTGGCCTGGGCAAGCACCGCGCCCCAAAGTGCCATCGTGGTTTCCTGCACGCCCTGACCATCGGCAAGATTTGAAGATGCGCCGGCTGCCGAGCGCCACGGCAGGCCGATCAAACGTGCAAGCTGGCCGGAACCGAGGCTGGCGCGAATATGTTCCGGAGTGCCAAAGGCCGGCGAGCCGGACTTCATATCGACGTTCGAAGCAAAGCCGCCATAGGACACCGGCGCGCCCGGACGGGCCAATTGTGCAAGTGTAATGCCTGCCAGCGCCTCGGCGTGCTGGAGTGCCAGCGCCCCCGATATGGTAACCGGCGCCATAGCTCCGGCAAGGCAGAAAGGCGTGATCACAGACATCTGACCGGCGCGGGCAAAGTCGATGATGGCGCGCGCCATCGGGATATCCAGCTGGCGCGGCGAGTTGGAGTTGATGATGGTGATAGCCCAGACGCCGTTTTCAAACTCGGCTTCGTCAATCTGGTGCGCCAGGCGGATCATCTCGAACGATTCCAGGGTCTGGGCGCGGCCCCGCGCATAGACGAACAGCGGCTTGTCTCCGAGGGTGAGCTGGCCTTCCATCATGGCGTAGTGGCGCAGGTTGACCGGCACGTCTTGCGGTTCCGCCGAAGGGCCATGCACGTGAATCACATCGAAGGATTGCTGAAGTTTCAGCGTTTCGCGATACTCAACCAGGCTGCCGGGCCTGCGGCCACGGGTACGGTCAAAGACGTTGGGACACCCCGATCCCGCCTCAAACAGCATGGAACCGGGAGCAAAAGTCTGCTCGCGCATCGAGTTGGCCGCGCGCAGGCGGAAGGATTTGGGGGCGGCAGCCAAAGCGGCCTCCACCATGTCGCGGCCAATGCAGACCATCATGGTCTCGTCATCGACCAGCGCACCACCTGATTTCAGGATGGTTCTGGCTTCGTCCAGCAGTACCCGTATCCCAAGATTTTCAAGAATGCGCAGGGCGGTGTCATGGATCGCGGCGATTTCATCTTCGGAGAAACCGGGCTGTGGATTGAAGGCGTTCTGCAAGTGGGTATATGCAGTGTGGGGAGGGGAAACCTTGCGCGATACACCGCCCTTCCGGCCGCCGCGACGTTGATGTTCAGTCACTTCGACTCCTGCTTTGATTAGGCTGCGAGGATAGGGGAGGGGAACGCGTTTGGATTGTCTGAACGCGACAGCGGAAGCGTCGCTGCGCCGCACGCAGATGACAGCTGACGGCTCGGAGTCGGTTTGCCGCAGCGCAGGGGAAATCTCGCTTCCGGAGTGCCTCAATCTTAACTGCCAAGATTGTGCCGGGACTGGAGCGCAACTGCTCCATTGGCTGCCATTTACTGCAAGGGTTCGCTCGAACCCGTCTTCAGGTGTCGCGCCGCCTGGCGAAGACTTTCGACCAGCCGGGCGGCGGCAGGGGATATGACGTCGGCGACGCGGGTTGAAATGCCGATGGGTCGCCGCGCGGTCGGCAGCGGGATCTGCAAGGCGACAATGGCGCCGTCCTGAACCTCCAGCTCTGCGAGTTGAACCGGCCAGACCGCAAGATAGTCGGCTTGGCGCAGAAGCCGGCGGGTTGTCAGAAACGACACGGTCTCAACCGAATGAGTGGGAGGTTCCAGATTTTCATCCCGGAAGGCCTTGTCGATCTGCCGCCGCAACGTTGTCGAGTGGCCCGGCAAAATCCAGTCGTAAGCCAGCAAATCGGCAAGCTGCAGGTCCGGCTGCGCGACCAGCGGATGATCGCGCCGCACGACAATCTGGGCGAAATCATCGATCAGATACTCTTGCTTCAGCCCTTCGCGGTCGCGGAATTCCGGCAGTCGGCCGAGCACAAGGTCAAGTTCGCCAGATCGCAAGGCAGGCATGAGCATGTCATTTGTGCCCTCTTCGACCCTGACCACCAGGCCAGGTTGATCGCGCCTGAGGCGCACAATGGCCTCGGGCAACAGCCCGGCGGAGCCTGCCAGCAGAGTGCCTATGGTGACATGGCCCGCCGTGCCATCGCGCAGATGTGCTACTTCCTGTTCTGCCTTGTCGATCTGGGCAAGGATCAGCCGCGCATGGGCTGCGAGTTTCAATCCGATATCGGTCGGCACGACGCCTCGATTGGTGCGTTCGAAAAGCTGCACCCGCATTTGCGCCTCGGTGTCTTGCAGCGCCTTGGTGACCGCCGACTGGGTCATGTTCAGCGCTGTGGCCGCATGCATCAGGCTTCCCTCGGCCTGAATGACCGCTACGACGCGCAGGTGACGAACGGTCAGTCGGTGCGCGGTCTGGGTCAGATCCATAGGGTATCCTTCGCGTTGGCCGGAGATAAGGAGGCACGCTCAGCTATTCCATATGATGATACACAAAGCCAATCAATTCATTTGTCTGCATACTTGTATGTCTTCATAGTGAGATGACGATCCATTCGAGAATTTGAGAAAAGCATGCCCGAATATCCTGATCTGAACCTCTATATCGGTGGAGCCTGGCGCAAGACCGGGCAGTCGCTTCCGGTGATCAATCCGGCCACGGAAGACGTGATCAGTGAGGTGCCTGTTGCGCGGCGTCAGGATCTTGATGACGCGCTGGAAGCTGCGGAGCGCGGCTTTCGCATCTGGCGGGCGACATCGCCACGGGTTCGTGCCGAGGTGATCCTGCGTGCCGCCGCTCTGATGCGGGAGCGCGCCGACGAGATCGCCCATTCGATCACGCTTGAACACGGCAAGCCGTTGCCGCAGGCGCGGATGGAGGTCATCAGGGGCTGTGAGTTTTTTGAATGGGACGCGGGCGAGGCGCAGCGGCTTTATGGACGCGTGGTGCCGAGCGCGCCCGGTATCCGCTATTTGGTGATCCAGCAGCCGGTGGGCACTGTGGCGGCCTTTTCGCCATGGAATTTCCCGATGAGCCAGCCTGCGCGCAAGATTGCGGGTGCGCTGGCCGCGGGCTGCTCGATCATCATCAAGGCTGCCGAAGAAACGCCTGCGGGTGCGCTGCACATCGCCAAGGCCTTTCATGATGCCGGCCTGCCCGCAGGGGTGCTGAACCTGGTCTTCGGGGTGCCTGCCGAGATTTCGACTTATCTGATCCCGCAGGATCAGGTGCGGCTGGTCGCTTTTACCGGGTCGACCGCTGTGGGTATTCATCTGACGGAAATGGCCGCGCGCACGATGACGCCGGTGCTGATGGAATTGGGTGGCCATGCGCCGGTGATTGTTTGTGACGATGTGGATGCGCAGGCCGCGGGGCTGATGTCGGCGGCGCGCAAGGCCCGCAATGCGGGACAGGTTTGCACCTCGCCCACGCGTTTTTTCGTCGATCAGAAGATCTTTGCGCCCTATGCGGCGGCCTTCGCTGAACGTGCGGCAGCGGTCAATATCGGCAACGGCATGACACCTGGTGTCGAGATGGGCCCTGTTGCCAACCACCGCCGGATCGAAGCGATTGATGCACTCGTCGAAGACGCCCGCGCCAAGGGCGCCAAGGTGCTGACGGGCGGTGCGCGCCCCAATGGGCCGGGCTATTTCTATCCGGTTACTGTTCTGGCCGAAGTGCCCGACGATGCGCGCGTGATGCGCGAAGAGCCCTTTGGTCCGCTGGCGGTGATCAACCCGACCGCATCGCTGGACGAGGCGATCGCCTGCGCCAATGCGCTGCCCTTTGGACTTGCCGGATACGCCTTTACCCATGATGCTGCGACTGCGGACCGATTGATGAACGAGGTCGAGGTCGGCAATTTCTCGATCAACACGCTGGAGGCCTCGGTCGCCGAAGTTCCCTTTGGCGGGGTCAAGGCCAGCGGGCAGGGGCGCGAGGGCGGCATGGAGGGCATGCAGCATTACCTGGAGGTCAAGACGGTGTCGCACCGGATGGAATTGGAACACGAGCCGACCGTATCAGGAGCCAAGGCATGAAATACGACCGCAAATCCGCCAAATCCCACGCCCGCGAGCATATGCGCGGCATCTGGGCAGCGGCATTGATGCCCTTTGCCGAGGACTTGTCGATTGACGAGGCAGGCTTTCGCGCCAACATCAACCATTGGATCGAGGGGCTCGGAATCGACGGCTTTTTCATCGCGGGCAAGCAGGGCGAGTTCTTTGCGATGTCGGTCGACGAGCGCAAGCGCAGCTTCGATCTGGCGGTTGCGGCTTGCGAGGGGCGGGCGCAGACGATCATGTCGTGCTCGGACCAGAACATGGATGTGGTCATTGATCTGGCCCGTCACGCGCAGGCAAGTGGCGCCGATTACATCGTCGTCCATGCACCGATCTTGCACTTCTACAAGAAGCAGGACGAAACCCTGCTGCGCTATTACGAGACCATCGCCAGCAAGGTCGATATCGGCATTGCGTTGTGGTCGCATCCCGACAGCGGTTATCTCATGAGCCCGCAGCTTTGCAACCGGCTGGCCGATATCGAAACCGTGGTCGCGATCAAATATTCTGTACCGCGCGAAATGTATGCCGAGCTGACACGGTTGGCGAGCGACCGGATTCTGGTTTCCACCGCTTCGGAAGAGGAATGGCTGGACAATATCATCGAGTTGGGATGGCAGCTTTATCTGTGTTCCTCGCCTCCCTATCTCCTGCAGACCGTCAATGACCGGCGGATGCGCGATTACACCGATGCGGCCTTCGCGGGGCGTTTTGACGAGGCCCGCGCAATCCGCGATTCGCTTGATCCGGTACGCCGCGCGTTGCGCGAAACGCGACCGGCTGAAAAGCCGCATGCGCATCAGAAATACTGGCAGGACCTGCTGGGGCAGACCGGCGGACATGTGCGGGCGCCCTGCCTGGAATTGACCGAAGCTGAAAAAGCTCAAACCCGCGCCGCATTCGATGCCTGCGGCCTTAAACTGTAAGGGAGTGAACCATGTCACGTCTTGCCGCCTTCAATTTCCAGAAATGGATCGATGAACACAAGCATCTGCTCAAGCCACCTGTGGGCAACCAGATGGTGTTCAAGGACGCCGATCTGATGGTCACCGTAGTGGGTGGCCCCAACAAGCGTACCGATTATCATGACGATCCGGTCGAGGAGTTCTTCTACCAGCTCAAAGGCGACATGTTGCTCAAGTTGCATGACACCACCACCGGTGAGTTTTACGATGTGCCGATCCGCGAGGGCGACATTTTTCTATTGCCGCCCCATATGCGCCATTCCCCGCAGCGCCCGCAGGAAGGCTCCATCGGTCTGGTGATCGAACCGGCCCGTCCCGAAGGCGCGCTGGATGCGATCGAGTGGTATTGCTTTGAATGCGAGGCCCGCGTTCACCGCGCCGAGGTGGATCTGGAAAGCATCGTCGATGACCTGCCTCCAATTTATGCGACTTTTTATGCAGATGAAAAATTGCGCACCTGTCCGAAATGCGGCACCTTGCACCCCGGCAAGGAGCCGCCACAAGGATGGGTCACGCTATAATATGTTTGGACATTGAAAGTTTTAGGCTTCAATAATATCAAGCTGTGATGAGCGTGAACACAAGGGTCCAAGATCGGGCCTTCAACAAGGGAGAACACTAATGAAGAGACTAGTGACTGCTGTCAGCCTGCTCGCGATGACGAGCCTACCTGCCCTGGCCGATCCGGTGAAGATCGGCATGATCACAACGCTTTCGGGCCCCCCCGGTTATCTAGGCGAACAGATCCGCGATGGTTTCCAGCTCGCTGTAGACCAGGAAAGCGGCAAGCTGGGCGGTGTTGAAGTTGAGGTTGTTGTCGAAGACGATGGCCTGAAGCCCGGCAACGGTCTGCAGATCGCAGACAAGTTCATGAACGAAGAAGGCATCAAGCTGATCACGGGGATCGTGTTTTCCAACGTGGCAGGTGCTGCAGTGCCCGAAATCGTCGACAATGGCGCGATCTATATCAGCCCCAACGCAGGCCCCTCCGGCCTGGCCGGCGCTTCCTGCAACAAGAATTACTTCGTCGTAAGCTGGCAGAACGATGCGCTGCATGAAGCGACCGGTGTTGCTGCCAAGAAGCTCGGCTACAAGACAGCCGTGGCCCTGGCGCCGAATTATCAGGCGGGCAAGGATGCCATCGCCGGATTCAAGCGCGAGTTTGGTGGGGAAGTGACGGAACTCTACACTGCGCTTGACCAGACCGACTTTGCACCCGAAATGGCGCAGATCCGTGCTGCGGCGCCGGATGTGGTGTTCCAGTTCCACCCGGGCGGTCTTGGCATCACCTTCCTCAAGCAGTACCAGCAAGCCGGTCTGCTGGGCGAAATCCCGATGGTTCTGTCCGAGCCTTCGCTGGATTCAGTGATCCTGGGCGCCGTCGGCGATGCCGCAATCGGCATCAAGGGCACCACCCATTGGGCGGCTGATTTTGACAATGCTGCATCCAAGGACATGGTTGCTGCCTGGGTTGCAAAATACCCGGATCGTCCGATCACCACCTATGCACAGCAAGGCTACGAGACGGCTCGCCTGATCGCTTCTGCCTTTGCAACAACCGGTGGCGTCGATGATATGGACGCGCTGCAGGCGGCGCTGAAGGCTGCCAAGTTCGACAGCACGCGCGGCAGCTTTGCTTTCGGTTCCAACCAGCATCCGGTTCAGGACTGGTTCCTGACCGAGATCGTTGCGGATGCAAACGGCAAGCCGCAAATCAAGACGCTTGAAAAGCTGCGCGAAGCAGCCGGCGACATCTACGCTGCTGAATGCAAGATGTAATGCAGTCGGGGCCGGACTTTGCAAGTCCGGCCCCATGTCCTGACCCATTAACCGCACAATCGGGTGGGCAATGATCCTCTTTCTTGAGCAAGTTTTGAACGGTCTGCAGTATGGCGTGATGCTGTTCTTGCTGGCCGCAGGTCTCACCCTGATCTTCGGGATCATGGGCGTGATCAATCTTGCCCATGGCTCCCTTTACATGATCGGCGCTTATGCCGGGACCTGGGTGGCGATGGAAACCGGCAGTTTCTGGCTGGGCATCCCGGCAGCATTGATTGCCGCCGCCTTGACCGGGTTTGCCATTGAGACCCTGGTGATCCGCAGGCTGTATGCCCGCGACCATCTGGATCAGGTTCTGGCCACGTTCGGCTTGATCCTTATGTTTAACCAGAGCGTTACCCTGATCTTCGGACGTCAGCCGCTTTTCACCAAGCTTCCGGAATTCTTTGAAGGATCGGTCGAGATTGTTCCCGGTCTGCCTTACCCAACCTATCGTATCCTGATCATCGGTGTGGGTTTGCTGGTTGCCCTGGGGCTCTATCTGCTGATCAACCGCACGCGGATCGGGATGCTGGTGCGGGCAGGGGCCACCAACCGCGAGATGGTGCGGGCCCTGGGCGTCGATATCCGGCTGCTCTACACGGTGGTTTTCGGATTGGGCGCGTTGCTTGCCGGGCTTGCGGGCTTCATGGCGGCGCCGATTCTGGCGGTACAGGTCGGTATGGGCGAGCAGATCCTGCTTGCGACCTTTGTGGTGGTGGTGATCGGCGGGGTAGGTTCGATCCGCGGTGCCTTCGTTGCAGGAATCTTTCTGGGCGTCTCCGATACCCTGCTGCGGGCATTTCTTCCAGGGTTGTTGCGGCAGGCGATGACGGGGCCCCAGGCGGATGCCTTGGGCGCAGGTATCGCTTCAACGGGAATTTATTTGCTGATGGTGATCATTTTGCTGTTCCGGCCCAAGGGTCTTTTTCCGGTGGGATCATGATGCGGCGCAATTACATACTTGCGGGACTCGGGCTGATCGTCCTTGTCCTGATGCCGGTGCTGACCGATGTGACGGGGCAGTCGAGCCTGTTGTCGCTGGCAACCCGCGCGCTGATTTACGGTATCGCCGCGGCCAGCCTCAACCTGGTGTTGGGCTATGGCGGGATGGTCAGCTTCGGGCATGCAGCCTTCTTCGGTATTGGTGGATATGCGGTGGGTATCCTCTATCAGAATTTCACCGATCAGACGCTGTTCCTGGGTCTCATCCCCGGCAGCAATCAGTTGCTGATTACGCTTCCGGTGGCGATGGTGATCGCAGGTTTGCTTGCCGGCCTGATCGGTGCGCTTGCGCTGCGCACTGGCGGGGTGCAGTTCATCATGATCACCATGGCGTTTGCGCAGATGCTGTTTTTCCTTTTCGTTTCGCTCAAGGTCTATGGCGGCGAGGACGGTCTCATCATCCGGCGCACCAACGAAGTGCCACTGCTCAACATGCGAGACAAGGCGACGCTTTACTGGGTGGTGCTTGCGGTGACGGTCCTCTTTTTTCTCGGCCTGAGGCAGGTGATCAACTCCAGCTTTGGCGCGGTGCTGGCAGGCATAAGACAGAACGAGCGGCGGATGGCGGCGCTTGGCATTCCGGTGTTCCGCTACAAGCTTTACGCGTTTGTTCTGTCGGGCATGGGCGCGGGACTCGCCGGAGCGCTGATGGCCAATGCCATGCGCTTTGCCAGCCCCGACATGATGCACTGGATGAAATCGGGCGAGTTGATGGTGATGGTCATTCTGGGTGGTGTCGGCACGCTGCTTGGCCCGTTCTTCGGCGCAGCTACTCTGCTGGTTCTCGAAAGCACGCTGTCATCATGGACAGAGCACTGGCAACTCGGGCTGGGGGCGATCCTTCTGCTTGTGGTGCTGGGCTCCAAAGGCGGGTTGATGGCGTTGCTTGGCAAAATAGGGGGCCGGCAATGACCGCAGTTCTGGAGATAGAAGCGTTACGCAAGCGCTTTGGCGGCTTGGCCGCGACCGATGGCGTCAGTCTCGAGGTGCACGCTGGTGAGATTCACGCACTGATCGGGCCGAATGGCGCGGGCAAATCGACTCTGATCAACCTGATTTGTGGCGAGATGACCCCGGATGAAGGCAAGATCAGGCTGATGGGGCGGAATCTGGCCCAGGCTTCGGTGCACGAGCGCGTGGAGATGGGGCTGGGCCGCACGTTTCAAATCACCTCGCTTCTGGAAGACATGACGGTTTTGCAGAATGTCGGCATGGCGCTGCAAGCCCGCGCCGGCGGCAATTTCCGCATCTGGGACCGGGTGGTCAAGCGGCGCAGGATCTGGGATGCGGCGGAGCGGATCATCGCAGATTGCCAGTTGGAAGAGCGCGAGACCGCCCTGGTGGCGGACCTGTCACACGGAGAAAAGAAGCAGCTCGAACTGATGATGGCGATGGCGCTTCAACCCAGGATCATGCTGCTGGATGAACCGATGGCAGGCCTTGGCCACGTGGAAAGCCTGAAGATGATTGAGCAATTGCGCGCCCTGCGTGCGCAGACCGCGATCCTGCTGGTTGAGCATGACATGGAGGCGGTCTTTGCGCTGGCCGACCGCATTTCCGTGCTGGTTTACGGACGCATTGTTGCCCAGGGCAGTGTTGAAGAGATCCGCAACGACCCCGCCGTGCGCGAGGCCTATCTGGGCGCGGAGGATGAGTTGTGCTGAGCCTTAGCAACATTTCAGCCTCCTATGGCGCAAGCCGGGTCCTGTTCGATATCTCGCTTGAATTGCGCGAAGGCGAAGTCGTCACCCTGATGGGACGCAACGGCATGGGCAAGACCACGACGATCCGCTGTATCATGGGGCTGCTTGCGCCAACCGGCGGCGAGATCCGCTTTCAGAACCAGCAGATTTCCGGCTGGGTTCCTGAAAAGATCGCCCGTTTGGGGGCGGGGCTGGTGCCCGAGGGACGCCAAATTTTCGCCACTCTGACAGTACGGGAAAACCTGGTGGCCACCGCCGCAAACCGCAGCCAGCGCGCCAACCCCTGGACACTGGAGCGGATTTACCAGCTGTTTCCCCGCCTGAAAGAGCGCCATGCCCAGTCTGCCGGGACGCTGTCGGGCGGCGAGCAGCAGATGTTGGCCGTCGGGCGCGCGCTGATGACCAATCCGAGCCTGTTGATTCTGGACGAGGCAACCGAGGGCCTTGCCCCGGTGATCCGCACTGAAATCTGGCACGTGATTGAAAAGTTGAAGGCAGAAGGGCAGTCGATCCTGCTGATCGACAAGAACCTTGCCGTGCTGAAGCGCCTGGCCGACCGCCACTATATTATCGAGCGCGGTCGTACGGTCTGGAGTGGCGGCGCGGCTGAGCTGGAGCGCGACGCACCACAGGTGCAGGCTTATGTCGGAGTCTGATGTGCGTCTGGTTCTGATCGGCTGGGGCGCCATTGGCCGCCGTGTCGCGACATTGCTGGCCGAGCGGGACGCAGCCGTAAAAATCGTGGCCGTCGGTTTGCGCGATGCCAGCCACACGCGCGATTTGCCGCCCGGCGCAGAGGTCTTGACCGATCCCGCTGAATTGGCGGGGGTTCCCGCGGATCTGGTAATTGAGGCGGCAGGGCGCGGCTCGGTTGCCGGCTGGGGGCGCGCCGCACTGGCCGCGGGCCGCGATTTCGCGGTTTCTTCCACCTCGGCCCTTGTCGATGAGTTGCTTTTTGCCGAATTGCTGGCGCTTGCCAAAGCCAGGCGCGCGCACCTGATTATCCCGCCCGGCGCTTTGGGCGGCATTGATGCGCTCTCGGCTGCATCGCGTCTTCCGTTGCGCGCGGTGCGGCATGAAATCATCAAGCCTCCTGCCGCCTGGGCAGGCACGGGGGCGGTATCGTTGTGCGATCTGGCCGGGCTTACCTCCCCCCATACCTTCTTTGAAGGCACGGCTCGCGCGGCGGCGGATGCATTTCCGCAAAACGCAAACGTCGCGGTGATTTCGGCGCTCGCGGGGATCGGGCTGGATCATACGACAATTGCTTTGGTTGCCGATCCGGCTGCAACAGTAAACAGCCATTCGGTCACCGCAGAGGGCGACTTTGGCCGGATGGCGATCCGCCTGGACAATCGGCCCCTGGCAACAAATCCGAAGTCTTCGGAAATGACAGCGCTTTCCCTGGTGCGCCTGATCGAGACACGCGCAGGAGGGCTGGTCATATGAGCATCGCCGCTGAAGCCAATTGGCCGCGGGCACAACTGGACGCCGATTATACCGCGCGCGACAGTTGTTCACTGGAAGATTTCGAACGCACGATCGCGGCCTATCTGACACGTTCGCAGGCCGCACTCGATCTGCCCAATTCGCGGACAGATCTTGTGTTTGACGCCGCGGCAGGGTTGGGGCTGGACCTGTTCGGGACCATGCCGGGCGAGCTGCGGCCCCTGGTGATTTTCATTCATGGTGGCTATTGGCGCGGGCTTTCTAAGCAGCATTCGGCCTTTCTGGCGCCCATGCTGGCGGCACAGGGCATTGCCTGCGCGGTCCCGGATTGCCGGTTGGCCCCCACGGTGCGAATGACCGATATTGTCGCCGACACACGTAACGCGTTCGCCTATATGTGGCACGAGGCGGAAGCACTTGGCATCGACCGGCACCGCATTGTGGTGACCGGCTCTTCCGCAGGCGGGCATCTTGCGGCGACTTTGCTGCAAGGCGGCTGGCAGGCGTCGCTTGGCCTGCCAGAGCAGCCGATCGCTGCCGCCATGCCGGTCAGCGGCCTGTTCGACCTGGCGCCGATTGCGGCAAGCCATGTGCAGGACTGGATGCAGTTCTCTCCCGCCGAGATCGAGGCTTTCAGTCCGCTGCGCCACCTGCCCGGTGGTGCGCCGCGCCTGACGGTCGTGGCCGCGGAACACGAGGCGCCGGGTTTTCACCGCCAGAGCCAAGCCTATGCAAAGGCGGTTGGCGCCCCCTGCATGATCGGCGCGCGGCGGCATCATTTTGATGTGATCTTCGATCTGGCCGACGCAGACCATCCGCTGAGCCGAGAATTGCTGCGGCTTGTGAGCGGCTGATGTGGTTGGGTTCTGTCTCGCAACCTCACCCTATGATTCTCTGTCCTGCAGTTCCGTCTTTCGTAAAACCGCGACTTTTCAGGCTCCCTGTCGCCGGTGCCTGTTCCACACAGGACCGAGATGACAGGTTTTGCAAAGATACAACACCTGATCGATGATTGCGGTTCGTTTATGGTCGGCGGGGTTCACGGCGCAGATAAGCGGTTCTCAAGACCAGTCTCACCACGTTGTTCGCAAGCAGACTTCCAGCGATGGAAGCTGGCTCAGCCAATCTTTAAATGGCGAGAGGTCTTCACCCAAGCGCGGGCATTGGGGCGTCGTAGTCAATGCCTATGATCCGGTGATGAACATTGCCAATAACTGCGTCGACCAGTGTCGTCTCGTCGGTGTCGAGCCAAACAATGTACACCACGTTTTGCAGTCGCATCTCCATCTCGATCACACCGGCGCCATCGGGCATTTCCCTCGGGCGTGGCACATCGTGCGGCGGAGCGAGCATGACTGCGCGTTCAATTCGCAGCAGTTTGCTGGCGGCGGCTTGCATGAAGCCGTACCGCCTGGGCGACAGCAGGCGATGGGCCGATTGTCTGTCATTATGTTGGCTGGCGCATCTCCAATCCGTTGCGGATTATGGCGCTCTCTTTCGTGGCCGGTCAGACCAGCCGTCTCGGAATTGGCTGTTCTGGAGTCTGACTTGTCTGGTTTCTGTCCTACAAAATGCAAATGGCGAACCCGCCCAAGCTGGAGATCCGGCCTATGAAGCTCCGCGGAAACTCAATCACGACCGGTCTCCGGTCGAACGCGAACGCTTGCGAACCCTGTTGGTCACCAGTGTGCTAGCGTTGGTTCTGATCGTGCTTGTCGTCTTCAACTTCGGCGGCTAAGCAAACATTTGCCTGAAACAGGGAGAGTCCCGTGACACCTTTTGTCTTCAATACATCCAAAAGCATTCAGTTCGGTGCCGGACAATTGGGCAAGCTCGGCGCGCTTGCCCGGGGCCAGATTGGGACCCGGGTGATGCTGATCACCGATCCCGGCATGATGCGCACCGGCATTGTCGAACGGGCGCTTTCAGTGCTCGAGGTGGCCGGCATTGCCGTTGAGATATTTTCGGGTGTTCAGGCGGATCCCCCCGAGCAGGTCATCCTCGCGGCAGTCGATCAAGCCAAGGCCGCCTCGGTCGAGGGCATCATCGGCCTGGGCGGGGGCTCGTCGCTGGATGTTGCCAAACTGGTTTCAGTCCTCGTGCTTGGTCAGGAAACGCTCAAGACCATGTATGGCGTCGGCAATGCCAAGGGACCGCGATTGCCGCTGATCCTGGTGCCGACAACCGCCGGCACGGGATCTGAAGTCACGCCGATTTCCATCGTCACCACTGGCACCAATGAAAAAATGGGCGTTGTCTCGCCGGTCATCCTGCCCGATGTGGCACTGCTCGACCCGGAACTGACGCTGGGTCTGCCGCCGCACATCACAGCGGCAACCGGCATTGACGCCATGGTGCATGCCATCGAGGCCTATGCCTCTGCCAGCGCCAACAACAACCCTTTGTCGCGGTTGTTGGCGACTGAGGCGCTGACACTGATGGGCCGCTCTGTGCTCAAGGCTGTCCATGAAGGCAGCGACATTGCCGCACGGTCTGACATGCTGCTTGGCTCGATGCTGGCCGGACAGGCGTTCGCCAACTCGCCGGTGGCTGCCGTGCATGCACTTGCATACCCCCTGGGTGGTCACTTCCATATCCCTCACGGCCTGTCCAACGCGCTGGTGCTGCCACATGTGCTGCGCTTCAATGCGGTGACAGCGCCGCAGGCCTACGCGGAACTGGCGCCCTTTGTCTTTTCGGATCTGGCGAAGCTCGAAGGTCAGGCGCGGGCGGCGGCGTTCTGCGACAGGCTCGCCAAACTTTCGGCAGCCTGCGGCCTGCAGCAGACCCTGCGGGCCATGAACATTCCGGAGGATTTCCTGCCCCGGCTGGCATCGGACGCGATGAACCAGACCCGGCTGTTGGTCAACAATCCACGCGAACTCACCGAAGCCGACGCGCTCACGATCTATCGCGCCGCCTACTGAATTCCAGCCCGGGTTTTCGAGCTCAACAAGCCATAAAGAGTTATCATGACGTGGCAATTGTCGGATCGATCCTGTTGGAACACAGTGCCTTCGGGGCCGGATTTGAAACCGGAGAGCGGACCTTTCCGGTTTCAAACCCGGCCTCGGGCGAAAAATTCATCCAGGTCGCTGACCTCGGCGCCAAAGATGTCCGCGTGGCCATAGACGCGGCCTATGGTGCGCAGAGGGAATGGGCCACGTGGACCTGCGCAATCGGCTCAAATGGCAGGTACGGATGCGCGAGAACACCGAGAATCTGGCCAGGATCCTGACCGCTGAAGTGGGCAAGCCGCTGGCCGAGGCGCGCGGCGAAACCGCCTATGGCGCCAGCTTCATCCAATGGTTCGCCGAAGAAGGCCGTCGCATTTGCGGCGATGTCATCCCCGGTCACCAGAACGACAAGCGGATCATCGTGCTTGGCCTATCCTCTGCAACCCCGTCCAGCGCCAGGCAGGCAAAGCGCTGATCCGGATCATTTGGGGGGCCAAAACTGGACGCAGATAAGGGGTGACTTTGTGTGCCGATTGGCACCCGAATCTCAAAAGCTGCGATACGTTGCTGGAGAACGCTCAGCTCGTGACTTATTTCAACGTCAATCTATCTGCGCTCAAAGGTCAGATTTTGCAGGGGCGAGTTCCCGGCCTTCTAGACGTAATGGTGTTCAAGATGCTCAACACGGGACGCTATGTGGTGTTCACCAATGTTGTCGGCTAAAGGACATTTTACTCGCGCAGAAATCCATTGAAACGTTGAGAAAATCTGACTTTGCGAAGCGCAATCTATTCCAAGCCCAAAGCGAGCGGCCACTGTGACGCCCAGTTAATTTCGAAACTTCCGCAAGTCCCACAACGGCGCTCTTACGAGCTGACGAACAAAAACCCATCCGTGTCATGACAAATCGGCGTCAGGTTTTGCTGAGTAAATGACGGCTTCCATGCTTCGAAAATTGGGAAGGAGGAAGGAGTTACGAACGAATGTAAGAGGCGCATTTTTCTGCCTATTCGCTGTTTTATCCACGCACACCCCCTGTCGACGTTGCCCCCTTGAGTTCGAAATTCTCCCCTTCGAGTAACTTCTTGATCTTGATCCAGGCTTTTGATGCCATGCCGGGCGGCGACGTGGCTTGGGGAGCGTCCGGGACCTGAAAAGATGTCTTCTCTGTAATCTTGAGTAGCCCGCCGCGAACAATTATCTCCGCCCGTGAACCCTCATGAACATTGATTTTGTCGCCGGCTAGCAAAAGGGAACCTGGTTTGGCGGGCAAGGTTTTGATTCCTCGCTCAATGAAAACCCGCCCTTTGACGGAACTCACTCTATCTGCAGAATTGGCTGCTGACGCCTTGTATTCATTGACAACTTTCACAAGCGAATATTTGGCGATTTCAGCGCTGGCCTTTGCCGCCGGCACTTGCCTGATCTTGACCTTCGAGGTGTAGATCGAGTCCGGACCGTGCTTCAAATAATAGGTGCGGCCGGCATCGGCGTTCAGCTCAAATTGCTCGACCCCTTCGGAATAGATACCGAGATGGGATTCCGGCGTGAGTGTCTTGCTCCCGGCATTGGTCTTGATGGCAATGAACGATCCGTTTTTCAATGCCCCGATTTTGGCTCCATTGTAGCGAACTGGCCATGCTGTCGCGGAGCCGACAAATCCGCCTTCGCGGTAGATCAGCAGGAACACTTCGTCGCCATTGAGGCTTTCAGCCCGTTCAGCGCTTGCCGCAACAATCCTCCTCTGTTCACTGCTTGCTCGTGTCGAGACAGCGCTGGAGGATTCCCACGTTGACGAACACCCAGACACAATGAACAGAAGAGTTAGAAGCGGGTATTTCACGGAAAAATACTACTTCTTCAGTTCACATACGACGGGGTGATTGCCGGAGTTTTGGCGGATGCCGATGTATCCCTTATATTGCCACGTCTCTTTTGCCTTTTTTCTTGCATACGAGTTTGAATAGAAATCGATATTGCAATAGCGTCCAAATCCGACGCAACCGCTCTGTATTCCATTGCAGCGGGTATCGGTGTACAGGCCCTGCACATTTCCGGCGTGATCACCGAAGTAATAGGGTGCGCTTGTGCCCGCCAGGCTTGCTGTCGACAAAACGCACAACAACGCGCCGCCCAGGAATGTCAGTTTTTTAAGAGAATTTTGTTTTCCAACCATATTCAATTCCGATCATTGCTTCTTGCTAAGATGGCTGAAAGCTAGATGCGGGAGATAGGCTGTTGCAATTCGGACAGATGTACTAGTGCGCCAGCTCTTCTGTCGAGCTAGGTTGGAATGTGCTTTTTTGGGATGGACGCCGTATGAAAACGCTGTTTCCCGGTATCACTGACTTCCAGGTTGACCGTGCCCGCTTGTTTTCGCGCGCGCCTGCCAAGATATTTCTTGGACACATGGCAGCAGCGAGCGTGCTCATCTATCTCGCATGGGATGTATTGGCGCTGCACTGGTTGCTGCTTTGGGGCGTTTGGGAAATCCTGGTAACGCCAACCCTTCTTTACGTCCTCGGCAAGCAAGCACAGGACCCGCTGAACACTGGGCTCGATCTGGACGAATGGCAGAACCGGCTCCACACCCTTTTTGCCGCTGTCGGATTGAGCTGGGGAACGTTTGTCTGCCTTGGACTGGACATACAAAATCCCGCGCATTTTTCCATGCAGATGGCCATTGTGGCTGGAGCTGCAGCTTCAGCAGCCCGCTCCCTTGGCATTTTCAAGTTCTCGTATTTTTTCTATGTGGTGCCCTTTACCGGACTCCTCGCCATTCGAATTTTCATGATGGGCGGTGACTTTGTTCTTCTGGGGGTTCTCGTCGTCGTCTTCACGGTCATGATGTGCGGATTGGCCAACGATACCAGCGATGAATTATCTGAATATCTGGCCACCAAACTGGAAAACCTCGATCTGGCAGAAAAATATCGCGCTGCAGCGAAGAAGGCAGATATAGCCAATGCCGCCAAAACACAGTTTCTGGCCCAGGCAAATCACGACTTGCGTCAACCGATACACGCAATCGGGCTCCTCACCGAGTGCTTGCGCGATCAAGAACTTGATGCCGATGGGCAAGACGTTTTGGATACCATTGATCTGTCGATCGACAATCTTTCCAATTTGTTCAAATCGCTTCTGAATGTCACCTCCTTGGATTCCGGTCGCTTGAAACCCGATCTGACAGTTTTTTCTCTCGATGAGGTGCTGCGCCAAACCGCGCGGCAAGCACTGCCTGAAGCCGAACGACATGGTGGTTCCATAAATCTGGTCGGAACGTCGATCTGTGTAGAGACCGATAAGGCGCTGCTGTCTTCGATACTTCAGAACCTGGTTTTCAATGCCGTCAAGTACGCGCCAGGTGCGAAGATACTTCTTGGTGCGAGGGTAAGGAATGGCACGGCAAGTGTTCATGTTCTCGATCAGGGAATTGGCGTGCCTGATCATCTCCAGGAAGATATTTTTCAGGAGTTTGTTCGCGGCAATCCGCAGGGTCCGGGGCGCACGGATGGGCTGGGGCTGGGGTTGCCGATTGTATCCCGCACAGCGCGGCTTCTGGATTTGAGCGTTGATTTCAGGTCAACAGAAGGCGTTGGTACGCATGTTGCCATTGATGGACTTCACGTTTCATCCCGACCAGTCCAGGCGCAGGCTGAAATCAATTCCCGCAGGGAATGTATAAAGCCGAACAAGACGGTCCTGATCATCGACGACAATCCGCAGGTGACAAAGGCAATGAAAAACCTTCTGTTGAACTGGGGCTATGACGTTAAGACCAGTACGCCAATGTCGGATATTCCGAGACGCTTTGACATGCTTCTCATGGACTATCACCTCAACATTTCGAAAAACGGCATCGACCTTGCAAAAGAGATAAATCAGAGATCGTCGGTGCCTACCGCAATTATCAGCGGTACGATCACCGCTCAAATCGGGGAGTTGGCGAAACAGCAGGGATTTTGGACGCTCCACAAGCCTGTCTCGCCCATGCAGCTGCGTTCTGTCCTGTTGGCAATGACCGCCGGTTACGCCAACGCGAGCTGATGCCGCAGAATTGCACCGGCTAAATCAACCCGTACAAAACCGCCTTTGCCGATGCGGCCGAGCGGGTGGATACCCCCATTGACTTAAACACCGCGGAAATATGTGCGCGAACGGTAAAGGGAGAAATGCCCAGTTCGCGCGCAATCTCCTTGTTTGTTTTTCCCTGGCCGATTCCGACAAGGACATCGATGTGCCGTTGTGAGAGGTTCGGGACAATACTCTGCCCGATGGCATCATCACCATCCAGACAGACAACAATTTCGCCCTCCACGATCTTGTTGATGGAAAGCAATATTTCGTCGGGGGAGACGGATTTCGAGATGAATCCGTTTGCACCCGCCGCGATCATTTCTTTCGCAACCTTGTTGTCGTCAGTCATTGAAATAACAACCAGTGCTGACCCAGGGTATGCTTGGCGCAAATCAGCTACAGTTTCCGCTCCCTTGAAACCGGGAAACACCAGATCAAGCAGCATCATGATGGGAGCTTCGTTCTTTCGCGCCTCTGACAGCAAGGAATCCGTGTCGGTCACCTCCACAATCGACGCCGTCATGACGCGCTGAATGATGCGTCGCAGACCTTCACGGAACAGCGGGTGGTCGTCAGCGATAATTATCCTGCCAACCATGTCCCCCCCAAGGTCGCCAAACTCCATTATCCAGCAATACGTTATAAAGGAATAGCGCTCAAGGGACCGAAACTTTCATGCTTTCAATGATCCGTCTACATTGAGCCGAGAGTTTCGCTCAATCCGGGCACCACTTGAAACGAGATGACCTCCGAGGGCTCAAACATGCTTCAGATCCTTTGCAATCTGGTTGTGCCGGGGCTTGGCACCCTGTTCATGCGAAAGCCAGTTGTCGGAACCATTCAGCTGCTGATGCTGGTTTGCGCCCTCGTGCTAGCCGCCACGGTGTTTCTTGTATTTTTCGGAATTGTTGTCTGGTTTATTGATTTGATATGGGCACTGGGGGTCGGTATTTTCTGGTACCGACGGAGGCGCCAAAATTCGCGCAAAGTTACAGCAAGCTCCGAGAGCCATTGATTGGATGGCGTGTCATGACGGCTGTGAATTCGGTGGCCACTGCGAAGGAATTGGGGAAATAGCCCAGCGCGCTTGGCGATGTGGGGATAGCTCAAAAATAGGTGAAATTGACATAGCCAATCAGCGCTGCACCGCCCAAAACGCAAAGTACGAAAATGAATGGTGCGATCAAGCCGGAGAGAAAGCCAAGGTTCTCTATCCAGAGAATTGGCTTTTTCGCGATATGGGCATTCGCAGGGTCAACCGGCATTTGAACCGGCTCACCGTCCTTCAGCAGCGGGTTTTTAAGATGCGCCGCGAGCGGAGTAAGCGTAAACCAGAAAAAGAGGAGGCCGGCTGCGCCATATAGCGATAAAGCTATCAAATCGACCGGACCGCTGCCTCTGAACAGAATCCACCCCCAAAACCCGAGCGCCAGAATTCCAACCGTCGTCGCGACGCCGATGCTGGCGGCGGGCGTGATGTCGATTTCAGCGGCACAATTTCCGCATTTGTAGTGAATCGTCGAATTGTACACCTGCATCTTGCGCGAGACCGGTATCAGCCTGGGTTCGTGGCACTGTGCACATTGTCTGATTTTGGACATTTCCACTCCCTCCGCTCCAGGCTAGCAGTGTTTGCGGATTGCGACCACTTCAATAGTCGTGCCCTTAGAACCCGAAAGTGTAGGCAAGCTCGCCAACCTGATTCAGGATATCCAGACGCCGCGACGCCGCTAAAGTCCCAAATTCGCTCTCACCATGGGTTTCATCATGGTTCTTAGCAAACTGTGACCTATTCACATGGAGAAACGCAATTTGGACAGATGTACTAATGCTCCGCCAAACACATGTCAGCTACGCTGACTACCTGGCACGGAACGGCGGGCCCATGAGCCGGGCTCTTCAAGTTTGGGCTCTCCTAAACCGATCGCCGTTCCTCTGGTCGTGATGCTGATCATACAAACCCCCAAAGCCATGTAGCCTGTGATCCGTTAGCTGCAAGTTCCACAGTCCGAGGGCACAAAGAAACTTGGCAAATGGGAAGCCTGTTGGAGGTGGTTACTGGCTTTGGGTGTCACTCTCGTAGTTTCATTTTATTGCAATAGGCCGTTGCCCCATCAATTCTGGCTTCAGATACGATCAACCCCGCAGGGAGCATTCCTGCGGGGCGTCCTGCGTTCGCACCAACGAAGCAACAGGCGTTGGCATGATCAAAAGGATCAGCCACTGCCCGTCCATCAACCGTCTATTGAGGCAAGATTGATGCCGGAAACGCACGTAACGCTGGAAAAATGGGAGCACGTCGAGGGGTCATGCCGCAGGAGCATCATCAGACTTTCGCGTTTGCCTGGATCTCCGAGAAGTAATCATCCCAGGATTGATGGGGGCGTCCGGCTGCTTGGGCGTAGTTGCTGGCGTTGTCGAAAGCGCCATCACGGATGCCCGAATATATGCCTGCGATGACCGTGCCGATGAATTCGCCAAGTTCGACAATGCGATTCTGCTTGTAAGCCTCGACGCTCATGGCGCGATACACCACAGAGGTTCCAAGAATCTGGCTCAGGTAATCGGCCAGCGCCGCCTGGGTCAGGCTCTCGCCGTGCAAATTGTAGGTTTGAGCGTTGTGGATTTCGCTGACCAGCAATTGTGCATAGGCGTAGGCCAATTCGTCCCGGGTAGTGTAGCCGCACTTTCCGTCTCCGGCACAGTTGGCAATCTCACCGGCAGCCCTGTAGGACTCGATATAGTCGATGTCGGGCTCGATATAGATGCCGTTGCGGCCGATGACCCAATCCAGCCCACTCTCGCGCACATCCTGCTCGGTCTGGCGGTTGCTTTGTACCACCGCCGAGAAGCTGGAACCTTCATCCGGCCCCTGCACGCTGGTATAGACAATCTTGCGCACCCCGGCGGTTTTAGCGGCTTCAATAACATTGCGGTGCTGGCCAATACGTTTGCCGGGTTCATCCATGCCGGAGACCAGCAGCACGACATCCACGCCGCAAAGAGAACGCTCGAGACCGGTACGATCGTCATAATCTCCCTTGCGGATCTCGACCCCGAGATCACAAGCTTTCTCCGGATTTCGGGCAAGGCCGATGACGGTATCGGCGCCGGCGCGTGCCGTGAGTGCCTTGACGATGGCTCGGCCAAGCTGGCCGCTGGCGGCAGTAACAGCGATTGTGGTCATGGTGGATTTTCCTCTGTTTCGTGTCATGACGCGATCTTGGCAGCGACAGCCAGCGAACGCTTGGCGCCTGCGGTTTTCCAGATGCGGTAGATTTCCAGGGCCGCCAGCGGCACAAAATGCACCAGAGCCGGACCAATATTGTCGTTAATGAATACCCAGTGCAGCAGAGTGGCGACGGCTGCCGGATAGACAAAGCGTTGCAGCGTCTTCCAGGTGCGGCGAAGCCGGCGGACGGAAGCATCATTGGACGTCAGCGCCAGCGGCACGAAGATGACGAATGCCACCCAGCCGGTCCAGATACCAAGCGTGGCGATATCCGCCGCAACGGCTGAGAGCGATCCAAGGTCTATCACATAATAGAGCGTATGCAGGGTTGCATAGAAGAAGGCGGCGACACCAAGGTAGCGGCGCCGGCGCAGCAGCCAGAGCACCGCGACGGATTTCGGCAACAACATCCGCAACGGCGTGAGCATCATGGCGATGATCATGAATCGGGCAGAGAATTCCCCGGTGGGGTGCAGCAGCGGCTCCAGATCTCCGCCAGACAATGCACCGTCGATCAGGGCGATGGAGGGCAGGGCAAGCAGCACCCAGAAAGCGTAGGGTGAGTTGAAAAGGGTTTTCAGGGTTTTCATAGTCTCGTCTCCGGGTGTCGTGATCTTGCCCAAGCGCATCAGGCAGTCATGGCTGGTTGGATGCGTTCCAAGTCACGGTGAGGGATTCACGAAAGGCGAAACGCTCAAGATGATCTCCGATCACCTGTTCGAGCTTGCCGATATCATCACCCGCAACCGTCAGGACCAGTTTCTCGTCCCGGGCGAGTAGAACGCAGGTACCGAAAGGCAGGGTGATGGAACCGTTCAGGGCATCGAACTCGACCGGCACCTTGTGGCCAAAATGCTTGCAGAGCTGTTGCAGATACTGGCTCGCCTTTGGCGTTTGAACATGGCTGATGGATTGGCTCATAGTGATGACCTTTCAATTTTTCCTAGAATAGGGATGTTCTCATCGTTTGACTTGATGGGGTAAATTTGAATTATTATCTCATTCAATCGAAGGATGTGATCAATGATCGACGATCTGCGTGCACTTGCCATCTTCGTCAAGGTTGCCGAAGCGGGCAGTTTCAGCGCCGCAGGCCGCGCGCTTCGGCTGTCGACATCGGTGGTCAGCCACCATGTGAAAGTGCTTGAGACCCGTCACGGCGTGACCCTGTTGCACCGCTCGACCCGGGCGCTGTCGCTGACGGGCGAGGGGCGCCGACTGCTGGAAGCCGCCAGGCGGATGGTCGAGGCGGCCGAGGAAGGCCTCGACGCCATTGCCGATATCAGCGCCGGGCCTGCCGGCGCCTTACGCTTGACGATGCCCGCATTCCTGACCAACAGCCCGCAGGAAAACGCGATCTGGCGGTTCGCCCGACGCTATCCCAATGTGGCCATCACCCTTCACGGCAGCGATGAACAGATCAATCTGATCGCGGAAGGCTACGACATGGCTATTCGCCTGGGGGCGATGCCTGAAAGCACTTTGATGGGCCGCAAGATAGGGACGTTCGAGCGCTTGCTTGTTGCAGCCCCGTCTTACCTGGAGACGATCGAGAAACCGGTGGTTCCACAGGATCTTGCCCGATGTGATTTCGTGCTGCTGGACATGCTGCCCGACAAATTCGTGCTCACGCGCGGAAAGGAAGAGGTCACTGTGCTACCCGAACAATCACGGGTTCTGGTCAACTCGATCAGCGGTGCCCGGTCCGCGGTTCTGGCCGGGCTCGGACTGCAGAAGTTGCCGCTGAGCGAAATCAGAGAGGATCTCGCGACCGGACTGCTGGTGCGGGTGTTGCCGGACTGGTCGATGCCGACGCTCAATATCCACGCCGTTTGGCCTGGATCAAGCCGCCGCAGCAGTCTGGCCAGATTGTTGTTGGAGTATCTCCTTAAGGTGCAGGACTAAGCTCGACTTTGTACGATTTCTGGTCACGTCCAGGCCCAAAAGAT